>Ga0335075_10000514_pt1 | contig 67566 bp, 63 predicted proteins | sample Lox_Sample_24_FD_206723 | JGI IMG/M metagenome (GOLD analysis project Ga0335075, IMG submission 206723) | Soil microbial communities from Loxahatchee National Wildlife Refuge, Florida, United States - Lox_Sample_2.4 | ecosystem: Environmental > Terrestrial > Soil > Wetlands | place: USA...
GATCCGGGAGCCAATAGCTCCCGGATCGCCCCCAGCTGCCCCGGCGCTCGTCCCCCGGGGTGTTCTGGCTCGAATCTGATGGTTATTTGGTGGACTATTCGACCCAGAATGGCTTGAGGGTGTTGGCCGGACCCGTCTTGGCGGTGCCGGATACTCTGGTTCGGTGCCCGTTCCCTTTTCGTCCAGCCGCATAATTCTTGGTGACAACCTGGCTGAGCTTCCCAAGCTTCCGGATGGCTCGTTTCAGATGATCTACATCGACCCGCCCTTCAACACGGGGCGGGCCCAGTCGCGCAAGACGGTTCGTACCGTCGCCGACACCGAGGGCGACCGGACCGGATTCAACGGTGTGCGCTACCGGACCGAGCTGCTGCGGGATTCCTCCTATCGGGACAGCTTCGACGACTTCCTCGGCTTCCTCGCGCCGCGGCTCGAAGAAGCACACCGTCTGCTCGCCCCGAGTGGCACCTTCTACTTCCACATCGACTATCGCGAGGCGCACTACTGCAAGCTGCTGCTCGACGAGATCTTCGGCCGCGAGTGTTTTCTGAACGAGATCATCTGGGCCTACGACTATGGGGCCAGGTCAAAGAAGCGGTGGCCTTCCAAACACGACACGATTCTCGTCTACGTCAAGGATCCGGCGGCCTACCACTTCGATTCGGAAGAGGTCGACCGCGAGCCTTACATGGCACCCGGCCTGGTCACCGCGGAAAAAGCTGAGCGTGGCAAGCTGCCGACTGATGTCTGGTGGCACACGATCGTTCCGACCAACGGCAGGGAGAAGACCGGATACCCGAGTCAGAAACCCGAAGGCATCATCCGGCGGATGGTTCAGGCATCCACCAGGCCGGACGACTGGTGCCTCGACTTCTTCTGCGGCAGCGGCACCCTCGGCGCGGTTGCTGAGAAGCTCGGCCGCAACTACGTGCTGATCGACTCCAATCCCGAGGCGGTGGCGGTCGCAAGGGACCGGCTCGGGCTCACCGAGGAACCGGGCCGAGCGGCCTGAGTCCTATTCCTTGCCGTATTCGCGGCGGGTGTTGTGGCGGTGACGGCGCAGGATGGGGGCCGTGTAGCCGATGATCGCGCCGACCAGAGCCGCACCCAGGAGCAGGATGATCAGGGGCGATGAGGTCGAGAGGAACAGCAGGTTGAACTCGACCTTCTGCGAGTTCTGAAGGACCACGACCAGCAACACCAGAACGGCCACTCCGAGCGCCCAGCGCTTCCACTGGATGTCCTGCTTCTGGCCTGCCGAAAGATGGGGTTTGGTCGGATCGCTCACGGGATGACTCTATAACGCGACACAGACGTCGAGAACTCGTTGCACAAACGACCCCACCTGTGAGCTCTGGCTTCGTAGCGTCCTGTCATTGCCCTCAACCTGGAAATCCGCTCCGGCTCCGGCCAATCGACCGTCGAATGGATCGGTCTCGTGCTGCTGGTCTCCGCCATCATGGCGGCGCTGGTCGGTGCCGGCGCGAACCTTCCCGGACCCGGACTGGTCCACTCGATCTCCCGGCAGATGCTCTGCGCCGTTTCGCTCGGCGGTGGATGTGGCTCTGCGGATACGTTGGAAGCCGCCTACGGCAATCGTCTGGCGGAGACCATCCGGGAGCAGGCTCCCGAACTGCTCTACGGACGGGACATGCTGGGGCTGCCGGTGGACTACCGGACATGCCGCTCGGCCTACTGCGCCGAAGGTCCGGGGGAAGGGGTCATCTCCGAATCCGAAGCGGGTGAGCCGGTGACCCTGTTCACCCGTGTGATCGATTGCCGCGAAGGATCAGATCCGAGTCTGCCGCGGGCCGAATGCTCGGATGATCGGGTGGGGCGGCTCTATCTCCAATACTGGGCCTACTACCCGCAGAGCGCGTCCCTGCGCGGAGCCCCGGTGTTGGAGGAGGAGGGTTTTCATCCGAACGACTGGGAATCTGTCCAGGTGAGGATGGACGCCGACGGTTCGGTCAGCCAACGGGCTTCCTCCCACGGCGGACACAACCACACACGCTCCAAGGCGAATTGGGGTTCGGACATGGGCTGGGGCTGGCTGTCGGGTTTGGCGGAGAAGGTGGGGGTGCGTGAAGCCGGGGGCTGGGGCGAATCCAGTGGGCAGTATCTGATCGCGGGCGGCAGTCACGCCGGCAACGTGGCCGACCCGGACCGTTCGGAGGACACGTATCCCAGCCGCACGCCGGCGGGACGAATCCGGCTGGTGCCACTCGAGCGAGCCCGCGGGGACGCGTTATCTAGGGCGGCGAGCTTCGATCCGATCACGCCGCCCTGGGAAAAGAAGCTCTGGCTCGACCCTGAGGAAGAGGGGACCGGCTGATGATGGCTTGCGGATCAGATCGATCAGGGGGCCAGCGCCTTGATCAGGGCCGACATGTTGTCCGGCGGGGTGATCGGCGTGACCACTGGCAGGGTGATTCCGCCGTCGACGTAGGCGTCGAGGCGATCTCGGATCTGCTCCGGCGAGCCGAGCAGGAAGGTGTCCTCGATCAGCTCCCACGGGGCGGCCGCCGCGGCGCCCTGGCGATCCTTGTCGGCCCAGGCCTCGCACATGGCCGCGATCTCGTCCCCGTAGCCGAGCCAGCGGAAGAAGTTGGCGTAGACCGGCACGGTCACGTAGGAGGAGAACATGAACCGGGCCAGCGGTTCGACCTGGTCGCGTTCTCCCGGGATGCAGAAGAAACGGCAGAGCAGTTCGAAGCCGGGATCGGCGTCCTTCAGTTGCTCGGTGACCGTCGACAGGCCGCCCAGGGGCAGGAAGTTGGTGAAGGCTCCGTCGGCCTTCTCTACCGCGAGCCGCAGCATCTTGCCGCGCAGGGCGGCAAGCAGTATCGGCGTGGGGTGGGACGGTGCGGTCTCCAACTTGAAGCCCGTGTCGGTGCGCTCGCCGGCGAGGGCGACACGCAGGAAATCGAGAGTCCTCTCGACCTTGCTCAGCGGCTTCTCGAACGGGATCTCATTCCAGCCGGAGACCATGCGATCCGAGGAGGCGCCGATGCCGAGGACGAAACGTCCGCTGGACGCGTCGGTGAGGGCCGCCGCCTGCTGGGCCAGCAGAGCCGGACCACGCTGAAACACACCGACGATTCCCGTCCCGAGCCTCACCCGCTCGGTCCAGGCGGCGCTGAGGGCGAGGGGGGTGAAACCGTCGGGACCACCGGTCTCGCCGGTCCAGAGGTCCGTGTATCCGTCCGCCTCCGCCTGTTCCACGAAGGGCCGGTGATCGGCCAGCGTCGTTCCGGGCAGCGGCAGCGTCAGACCCCATCTGGAAGTAGTCACGCCGCCAGCCTATCCTTCGTCAGGCGTATCCGGTCCGGCCAGCCTGTATCCCGTTCCCCGGACCGTTCTGATCCGTCCGTTCGGCAGCTTCCGGCGCAGATAGCCGATGTAGACGTCGACTACGTTCGATCCGGGATCGTAGTCGTAGCCCCACACATGAGAGAGCAGCTGCTCCCTCGACAGCACCTGCCCCTCGTGCCGCATGAAGGTTTCCAGCATCGTGAACTCCCGCGAGGTCAACTCGATGGTCGATCCGGCGCAACTCGCCGTCCGGGCATGCAGATCGAGATCGACCCCGGCCGCCGAGAGGGTCGTCGCTTCGCCCCCGTTCTTGCCTCTCAGCCTGACCCGTATTCGGGCCATGAGCTCTTCGAAACGGAACGGTTTCGTGACGTAGTCGTCTGCCCCGCCATCGAGACCGCTCACCTTGTCGCTGAGGTCGTCCCGCGCGGTCAGGATGACGACCGGAGTCTCGATGCCCTGCCCACGCATCTCGGAAAGCACCTCCAGGCCATCGATGTCCGGCAGTCCCAGGTCGAGGATGATCAGGTCGAAATCCTCGTTCCCGGCCCTCGAGAGCGCGGCCCTCCCGTCCTCGGCCAGACCAATCGCGAAACCGTTCGCCTTCAGGCCCTTCACGAGGAAGCTCGAGAGGCCCGGCTCGTCTTCGACAATCAGGATTCGCTGGTTCATTCGTCACCTCGTTCGGATTCGCGCGGTCGTGGGGTGGGATCCACCGGAAGGCTGATCGTGAACCGGGCACCGCCCAGGTCGCTGTCGCCGACCGAGACGACGCCCCCGTGTGCTTCGGTGATCACTCTGACGATCGGAAGGCCGAGACCGGTGCCCGGGTAGCGGCGGCCGCTTCCTCGTTCGAACCGGCGAAAGAGCCGCTGCCTGTCGGACGGGGCGATTCCCGAGCCCTGATCTTCCACCCAGAGTCGAAGGATCGCTCCCTCCCGTGACGCCCCGATCTCGATCACCTTTCCCGGATCGGTCTGGCGGACCGCGTTGTCGATCAGGTTCAGCATCGCCTGGGTGAGACGGCGCGGATCGACCTCGGCCTCACCGGGATCGCCGGCGACGTTCAGCTTCCAGACACGTTCGCCGAGACTCCCGGCCTTGTCCAGCAGCTCGTCGAGAAAGGGATAGATCGCGACCGGTTCCTTCTCGAGGAAGTCCGATCCCTCGGATCTGGCGAGCGTCAGCAGATCGTCGACCAGCAGCGACATGCGGTCAAGTTCACGGGTGACCAGTTCGATCGTCGCCCGCCGGTCCTCCGGATCGTCCTCGAGCAGCTCGATGTGTCCGCGAACGATCGTGATCGGGGTGCGAAGCTCATGGTTCACGTTCCTGATCAGGTCGCGCTGGCTGCCGAAAGAGGTTTCCAGACGGTCGAGCATCGCGTTGAACGTGACACCGAGCTCGGAGATCTCGTCGTGGCCGGTCACGTTGATCCGGCGGGTCAGGTCGGAATCCTCGATCGATCGCGCCGCATCGGTCAGTTCGCGGAGCGGATGGAGCACCCGCCCGGCACCGAGGTAGGCCACCAGGCTGCCGACCAGCAGCGCGAACAGGCCGACCAGCGCCGCGGTCCGGACCGCGGCATCCACCTTCTCGCGGTCGGGCTCGACCAGATAGCCGACCACGAAAGAACCTCGCACCTCATTCCCCGAGCGGACCGGGACCGCCATGTAGCGGGCCTCACCGGAAGGGATCTGGGCCGTTCCCGAGCGGATTGTCGTGGGGCTCTTCCAGATCGCCGTCAGCTCGGGGCTCATGTCCTGAAGTCCGCTGCTGTCGATCCAGCGGCTGGGGGTCTTGCCCAGGTAGGGCTGCGCGTCGATGAAAGTCAGCAGCCTCTCGTCGGGCGCTAGCACGTTTCTCTGGAAGTAGAGGGTGAACAGGCGCTTCAGGTTGTCGCCGAAAGGCTTGCCCGTGGCGGGATCGATCCCGGTCTCCAGATTCTGGAACTCCCGCACCTCCTGACTCAGCTCATCCTGGACCCGGTCGTCCAGCTGACTGATCAGGATCTCCCGCATGGTGAACACGGTCCCGGCGATTCCGAGCAGCAGGATCAGCGCCGCGTAGGCGAACAGGCGCGAACGCACGCCGGATGTGTTCCGCCGCAGCCAGGCGGTGACCGATCCGAGGCGTGTCTCCTCAGCCGGTCCCAAACCACTCCTCCACCGTCCCTGCCGTCACCAGCATTCCGCCATGGTAGGCGGGCGCGGCCCGGAGTGACGGGCACGCCAAGGCCACGCGCGACAGTACTCATCGATAGCCTGCCCGGCATGAGTGTGATCTCCCAGGATGTCCGTTCCGGTTCCAAGCCCGACCGCAACCTCGCTCTCGAGCTGGTTCGTGTCACCGAGTCGGCCGCGCTGGCCGCATCCCGGTGGATCGGCAGGGGTGACAAGCTGGCCGCCGACGGCGCCGCGGTCGATGCCATGCGCCTGCTGCTCGACACGGTCCCGATGGACGGCATCGTGGTCATCGGAGAAGGGGAGAAGGACGAAGCCCCGATGCTCTTCAACGGAGAGAGCATCGGCGACGGCAGCCCGCCGATCGTCGACATCGCGGTCGATCCGCTCGAAGGCACGACCCTCACCGCGCGCGGTTTCGGCGGTGCCCTGGCCGTGATCGCCCTGTCCGAGCGCGGCACGATGTTCGATCCCGGCCCCTGTGTCTACATGGAGAAGCTGGCCGCCTCTTCCGAGTTCAAGGACCTCCTGACCTTCGACGAGCCGATCGGAGAGGTGATCCGCAAGATCGGCGAACGCAAGGGAGGCAGCGCCGAGGACGTCACGCTGACCATTCTCGATCGCCCTCGCCACGAGGAGGTCGTCAAGGAGGTGCGCGAGTCCGGCGCGACGATCCGGTTCATCACCGACGGCGACGTCCAGGCCGCCCTGCTCGCCGTGTCCGAAGACACCGGAATCGATCTTCTCTGGGGAATCGGCGGCACCCCCGAGGGCGTACTCGCCGCGGCGGCGATCAAGTGTCTCGGCGGCGAGATCATCGGCAAGCTCTGGCCCCGCAACGAGGAAGAGCGCCAGGCGGCGATCGAGGCCGGCTACGACCTCGACCGCGTGCTCACCTCAAACGATCTGGTCAGCGGTGACGACGTCTTCTTCGCGGCGACCGGCGTGACCGACGGCGACCTGCTGGACGGCGTTCGCCGCAGCAAGGGCTACGCGACAACGGAATCCCTGGTCATGCGTTCCCGGTCGGGCACGGTCCGCAAGGTCGGCGCCCGCCACGACAGCGCCAAGCTGCGCGAGGTCACCGGCGGCCGTTACGGCTGAGCCCCGGCTCGCCGCGCGAACCCCGACTCGCAGCGGGCGGCTAACGCCGCCTGCGGCGGGAGTCCAGCGGAATCACGTCCGGCAGCTCGGCGGTTTCCGGCTCGGCCGGTTCGGCCGACTCGTCCCGCTCCGAGCGGGCGGTCAGTGAACGGTAGGGCTCGGCCATCGGTGGCGGATCGGTTTCGTCTTTTCGGGCGAGGGCCTCGGCCAGCAGTGATGCCCGGCTGACGATCCCGTAGGGCAGCCGCCCGGTGTCGTGGTACTCGTGCCGCAGGGAGTTGATCACCGCTCCGGCGAGCATGGTCAGGGCGACCAGATAGAACCAGAGCAGCGCGATCAGGATGAATCCGATCGTCGAACCGAAGCGATCCAGGGTCGAGACGTTGCTCAGGTACACGGGGAAGAGCCAGTTGGCGAGACCGGCGACGATCGTCGTGAAGAGCGCGCCCGGCCAGACCGCACGCCAGGGCATGTGGCCCTTCGGCACCGCCCAGTAGATGACCGCGCCGACGATGAAGTTGAGCGTGAGCGTGACGGCGATCAGCACGGCGCTGTCGAGATTCTGGATCTCGTTCAGGCCGAAGGGCAGGTTCTCGGTCTGACGGATGAGCGCGCCTTCGGCGGCGGGCAGCACGACGCTGCCGAGCAGGAAGAGCGCGACCACCAGCAGCATGCCGAGCGAGAAGCGCTTCTGTTCCCACCAGCCGCGGCACTCGACGTGGTAGATCCGGCAGAAGGCGGTGTCCATCGCGCCCCAGAACGACGCGCCGATCCAGAGCGAGCCGATCGCCGCGACCACACCGAGGGTGGCCGAGTTGGAGCGGATCGTCGAGATGATGTTGTCGAGCGTGTTCTGCTCGGCGTCGGGGAAGAGGCGCTGAAGGTCGTTGAAGATCCCGGTCTCCACCCCCTTGATCCGCAGTACCTGGCTGAAGATGAACAGCACCAGGAAGACGAACGGGAAGATCGCCAGCATCAGGTTGTAGGCGACCATGCCGGAGAGGCCGGTGATGTTCTCCCGGTAGGCGCGGGTCCAGAACGCCTGGAGCCAGGGGAAGTGTTTCCACTGCTCGGAAAGGGGGATGGCCCCGTCCTCGGGCCTCATCACATCGTTCTGTTCGCAATCACCGCAACTCACGGCAGATGACGACGTTCTGTCTGTAGAAGAAAAAACAAGGCCTTGACTTTACTTAGTGAAGCGGCTAGTATCCGAACACTCGTTTGACCACTTACCTAGCGCAACGGTCTCTCGCAGCTTCAGAAAATCAGGAGCGAAATGCGGATCTTGACGGGTGGTTCGTATTTGTGCATGTTAGTTACCTCCCCTCAGGGGTAACTCGAAACGGAGAAAATGGCTTGCGTCAGGGAAATCAGATAGGGACAGAATGCTAGTAGCAGAACTCCAGGAACTAGAAGAAGTAAAGACTCTCGTCAACCGCGGGCAGCAGCTCGGCGTGCTCACCTTCGGTGACATCGCCACCGCCGTGGCCGAGGTCGATCTCGATGAATCAGACATCGAGGATCTGTACGGGCATATCGAGAAACAGGGCATCGAGCTGGTCGAGGACGTAGACCCGGCTCAGAAGGCAACCGCAGACGCAGAGCGCTCAGACGGACGACGTGGTCGCCGCCGTAAGAAGGAAGCTCTTGACCTGAAGCCGGACATGACCACTGATTCTCTTCAGCTCTTCCTCAAGGACATCGGCAAGGTCCGCCTGCTGACCGCCCAGGAAGAAGTCGATCTCGCCAAGCGCATCGAGCGCGGCGATCTCGACGCCAAGCAGAAGATGGTCGAGTCCAACCTCCGGTTGGTCGTCTCGATCGCGAAGAATTACCGCAACCAGGGCCTGCCCTTCCTCGATCTGATCCAGGAAGGCACCCTCGGCCTGGTCCGCGCCGCCGAGAAGTTCGATTACCGCAAGGGATTCAAGTTCTCGACCTACGCGACCTGGTGGATCCGCCAGGCGATCGCCCGTGCGCTCGCCGACAAGGCCCGCACCATCCGCATCCCGGTCCACGTGGTCGAGAAGCTGAACAAGATCGGCCGTGCCGAGCGCAAGCTGGTCACCGAGCTCGGTCGTGAGCCCACCCCGGAGGAGATCGCCGAAGTCACCGGCATCGATCCCGAGGAGGTCGACTCGATCAAGCGTTCCGCCCAGTCACCGGTCTCGCTCGAGAAGCCGGTCGGCGACGAGGAGGAATCCGAGTTCGGTCAGTTCATCGCCGACGAGAAGGCCGAGTCGCCGTTCGATCGCGCCGCTGACCTGCTGACCAAGGAAGCGCTCAAGGAATCGCTGGAGAACCTCTCCTACCGCGAGCGCCGCGTGCTCGAGCTGCGCTACGGGCTGGGTGGAGAGCATCCCCGCACCCTCGACGAGGTCGGCCGTACGTTCAACGTGACCCGTGAGCGGATCCGTCAGATCGAGAACCAGTCGCTGAAGAAGCTCCAGAGCCTCAACGAGGCCCAGAAGCTTCGCGAAGCCACCTGAGCCTGGTTCCACCAGCGCACCGCTGACTTCGTCAGTACCGCCGGAAGGGGGCGCTCACGCACTGAGTGCTATCGCAACCCCTTCCGGCGGAAATCCTCGTCAGCGGCGCGCTGGAGGACCAGGCAATTTAGAGGCGACCTGCGGGTCGCCTCTTTTCGTTCCTGTTTCTTTACGCAATCTTTCCGAACAGCGAAGGTGAGGCGAAAGAATCCTCCCTAGGGTCGGCCCATGTCACTCCTCGCCGCGGCCGTGCTCATCGTGACCCTGACGGTCGTATCGGTGACGGACATGAGGCGGCGCGTCATTCCCAACCGCGTGCTGCTGCTCGCCGCGGCGGTCGGAGTGGCCCTCTCGGCACTTTCCGGACCCGCGGCCCTCGCCGGTGATCTGGCCGCCGCAGCGGTCGTCTCGGCCCCTCTTTTCGCGGCCTCTCTGCTCAGGCCGGAGGAAATGGGCATGGGGGACGCGAAGCTGGTCGCGGTGATCGGGCTGTTCCTCGGCTGGCAGGCGCTGCCCGCCCTGCTGATCGGCCTCGCCCTGGCCGGCATGACCGGGGTGTTGATCGCGCTGGGCAGGCGGCTGCCGCCGTCTAGGACCTCGATCCCGCTGGCACCCTTTCTCGCCGCGGGCACGCTGCCGATGGTGCTTTCGACCCTCTGAACGGCCGAAAACGCTTCAGTAAGTGAAGCCATGTGCCTATACTTGTTGAAGTGAGATTTGGCTCGGTCCACGGAAGAGACCCGGAGACCACAACCACAGAGCCGATCACTTTCAAGATGAGCGCAATCGACAATGAAGAATGCCCCGTCTGTCGCACCGCCGACGTAATCGCCGGAAAGTGGACACTCCTCGTGATCCGGGACCTGGCCGACGAAAGCCGCCGGTTCTGTGAGTTGGAACGGTCCCTGGAGGGCATCAGCCCCCGTACCCTGTCGCTTCGTCTCCGCACTCTCGAAGAGTCCGGAATCGTGGAGCGTCAGACCTTCCCCGAGGTCCCCCCGCGAGTCACCTACGCCCTCACCGACAAGGGCAAGGATCTCGTGCCGCTGATCGAAGGCATGCGCAAGTACGGAATCGAGTGGCTCGACGCCGAGCCCGCCGCGGCCTGAACCCTTCCGTTCCGTCGCACGATCCTTTCGTGCCCGAACGGCTGTGATGCGATGGAACGGACCGGATCGGGTCCTGCAAACAAACGTGCAGCCGCAGGATGCCGGGCCGGGATCCGAAAACAGGGAGGCATGCACGATCCGGTACTAGATGAAGCTCTGAAGCGGCTTGCGGCCGAGGCCTCGACTCGATTCACGTCGCTGGTGGCGACCGGTGACGAGATCCCGTTCGATGTCGCCGAGAACAACGGGGACAGCTCTCATTTCTACCGCTACGTGCCCCTGACCTCGCGCTACATCAGCGCCCACCTGGACGAGCTGCGCTCGCTTCCGTCCTACGGCCCCGCGCGTGGAGCGGTCGCCTCATCGAACGTCGCCGCGCCCTACCTCGAAGCCCGCGGAATCACGGTGCCCTCCGAGCCCACCCGCCGGGCCGAAGAGATGATCGCCGTCTTCATCACCGGCCTCTGGGAGGGAACCACCGAGTTCTCCCTCGACATCAGCCGGGTCGAAGCGGCCCTGGCATCGCTCGAGGTCGAGAGCCGCGACGTCCACGAGGCCGATGTCCTGCTCGCCCCGCTGGTCGGGTTCGAGATGACCCCCTCCGAGCTCGAGCTGAGCAACGGCCTGAGGATCGTCCGGGCCGACTCGGTCGACGCCCCGCTGGAGGCGACCACCAGCGAGGGCACCGAGCGCAGCCCATGGCAGCAGGCCTTCCTCGCGATGGCGCCACTCGGCGACTCGAGCGAGGGCCCCAAGGCCGCGATCGAGAAGCTCCACTCGCTGGTCCGCGCGCTGCGGCTCTTCAAGGAGGGCACGGTCGGACTCGGTCCCTTCGCTTTCGCCCCGATCGGCGACGACGCCTGGCGCCGGGTGGAGACCGGTGCCGCACCGCCCCGTCCGGGCAGCTACTTCCTGATCGAATCGGAATCGGCGAGCCTCGACCAGTTCATGCAGAAGCTGGCCGAGAACTCACCGCGCAACGAGGCGATCGCCTTCGCCGAGAAGCGCTTCCAGTTCGGCTGCGAACGCGGCCGGCCGGTCGACGCGCTCTGCGACCACCTGCTCGCGATCCGCTCGGCACTCGGTGGGGAGGGCGTGATCGACGCCCCGCTGTCCGCGCGCGCCGCCGCTCTGATCACCGGCGAGGCCGACGACGAGCAGGCCCGCCGGCGCATCGAGTCCGCGCTCGACCTCGAGCAGTCGCTGATCAACAACGAAGAGACGATGATGATCGGCGGCGAATCGGCCAGCTATCTGGCCGCCTGGGTCGAGGACTCGACCCGTCACATCCTTCGCGAGGCGGTTCTCGGCACCTACGACTCGAACCTGAACGTGGTTGCCGAGGAGACGCTGCTGACCTCTGGTCTCGCGGCCGGCGAGGGCAGTGCCAGCCAGATGGGATCTACCTCCGAATGGGACGTGATCCCCGAGCCCGTCGCGGTCGAGCGCGAGGAGCCGGCCGGCGCGGAAATCCATGTCTTCAAGCCCCGGGTCGTCGCGGACAACACCGTCGTCGGCCCCACAAATGTCGGTCCGGAAGTGGAGGCGGGGGTAGATCCCCTGTTCGGATCGGTTCCTGAGTTCGACCCCGAGCCGCTGCCCGGGAGCGAAACCCGCTTCGAGTCGATGCCGGAGATCGAGGCCGCGCTCGGCATCGACCGGAACTCGGACGCGTACCGCGACGACGTTCGCGACGACAGCGCCCCGACCCGCCTGTTCGAGCCGGTGCCCGATCCCGGTGAGCTGAAGGTCAGCGCCACCACCGAGATCGGTTCGACGATCCGTGAGGACTGGCTCAGCCAGACCCGTCCCGGGCAGACGATGGAGTGGCCCGCCCACGCGATGGACGGCCTCGACTCCGTCCGCAAGCAGGCTCACGGCGAACCCGACCGCAAGCTCTTCCCGGCCCCGGAGACCACTGAATGGTCGATCTCCGAGATGAAGTACCGCAAAAAATAGGAGCCAGCTAGGCGGGTCGATGCACCCACATGGGCAACACTTTTGCCCACCCGCGCAGCGGGTACTTCGAAATCAAGATCGCGCAGCGCAGCGAAGTGATTTTGATTCCTTGTTCTTTTTGCCCACTCACGCGGCGGGTGCTTCGAAATCAAGATCGCGCAGCGAAGCGAAGTGATTTTGATTCCTTGTTCTATTTGCCCACTCACGCGGCGGGTACTTCGAAATCATGATCGCGCAGCGAAGCGAAGCGATCTTGATTCCTAGTTCTTTCTCAGCTGCCGGTGGCGAGGTCGATTCGTGAGGCTTCGTCCGCGAACAGGTACTCGTTGATCTGATTCAGGCCGGCGATGTCGTGGACGTCGGTGTCGAGGTAGGGGACACGGATCACCGGTTCGTCCCCAAGGCTCTCCCGGAGGGCCTTGATGCTGCGTTCGTCGCGCAGGGCGAGCACGTCGTACTCGCAGAAGTTCTTGGCGACCTCGTGCGCCAGATCGGCGTCTTCGAGCTCCGACTCCAAGCTCTTGGTCAATGCCTTCACCTTGGGGATCTTGGTCGTGAGCCGGTAGCGCACCCGGTTGACGATCGCCCCGCCGAAGTGCATGCCGTTCTCGATCAGCTTGGAGTGGAAGAAGACGGCCTCCTCGACCGAGTCGCCCTGCGACCCGGTCACGATCACGAAACAGGTCTGATCGTCGCTCAGGAGGTCGCTGACGCGGTGTGCGCGGTCCTGGAAGCCGTCGATCATGCCGCTGAAGGCGGTGAAGAACTCGGACAGGTCGGCCAGCAGGTCGAATCCGACGATCCTCTTCAGGACCGAGATCACCACCCCGGCGCCACGGCCCGCGACCTTGGCCGCGAACCCGGTCGGCTTGATGAAGATCTGCAGCGACTTGCCCTCGATGAACTGCGTCAGCCGGGTCGGCGCGTCGAGGAAGTCGAGCGCGTTGCGGCTGGGCGGGGTGTCGAGCACGAGCAGGTCGAAGCGGCCCTCGCTGTGCAGCTCGAAGAGCTTCTCCATCGCCATGTACTCCTGAGAACCGGCGAGCGCCCCGGAGATCTGCTGGTAGATGCGGTTGTTCAGGACCCGGTCGCGGGCCGCCGCATCCTCGGCGTGACGGGCGACCAGCGCGTCGAAGGTCTCTTTCGCGTCCAGCATCATCGCCCATAGCTCGCCGCCGCTTTCGACCTCGATCCCCTGCTCGGCGAACAGGGCCGGATCGACCCGGCTCGCCTCGTTGCCGAGTTCTTCGAGGCCGAGCGAATCGGCGAGCCTTTTCGCCGGATCGATGGTCAGCACACAGACCTTGTGGCCGCGGGCGGCCATGCCGAGCGCGATCGCGGCCGAGGTCGTCGTCTTGCCGACCCCGCCGGATCCGGCGCAGATGCAGATCCGGTTGCCCTCGAGGATGTCGCCGATCGACGGCATCAGGAAATCTCCTCGGCCAGCCTGCGGGCCGCACTCAGATCGATCTCGGGGGTGAAGATGAACGGAAGGGTCGATACAGGTGCGGACACGAGGCTCTTCAGCCGCTCCAGCTGCTCGCGCTGGGACTCGGTGCGGGTGGCCTGCGAGATCGCGGCGCGTCCCGCGGCCCGGATCTCGGGATCGTCGCTCTTCTTCAGCCGCTTGATCGCCTTCAGGTCCTTGGCCGAGTACCGGTCGGGATAGAGCGCGTTCATGATGATCCGGTCCACGGCGACGTCGACGTCGCCGGTCAGCTCCGCCTCCAGGTTCGCGGTCTCGTTGACCGGCATCTCCTCGGGCAGGGTGACGATCACGCTTCCGGTCTGCCGGTGGTCGTTGATCATCGCCTGGAGCTGGCTCGCCTGGCTGTGGATCGGGCCGACCCGGGCGATGTTGGCGAAGGTCCGCGGGCTCTGGAGGAAACTGATGCCATGCCCGGTGGCCGGCGCGTCGACGATCACCAGGTCGTATCGGCGGCCGTGCTTCAGCTTGCGCTCCGGCAGGGCGAGCTCCCAGATCTTGCCGATCGTCACCAGCTCGTTCAGGCCGGGGGTTGCCGCCGCTAGATAGGTGAACATGCGGCTGCGGAACAGCAGGTCGCGCATCGCCTTGACCTTCAGCTGGAGCAGGACGTACTCCTTCATCGAGTCCTCGGGATCGATCGAGATCGCCCAGAGGTCGTTCGCCATCTCGACCTCCTTGAAACCGACCTCGGCCTGGCGGAAGACCCGGGAGGCGTTCTCGGTCGAGGCGACCTCGACCACGATCACGCGCTTGCCTTCGAGCGCCGCCCGGATCCCGAGCGCGATCGCGACGGTCGATTTGCCCACGCCGCCCTTGCCGGTTACGAAGAGGATCCGCTTTTCCAGGAACTCGAGGATCAGTCCATTGAACCCGATTTCGCGGACCGGCAAACGCCTGAGGCAGGAAAACGTCCTGTCTATGCGAATAACGGCCCAAATGCGAATCCTGAGCCGCAAGAACCACGCCCGAGAAGATTCCACCTCCAAGACGGAGACGGTCGAGCCGGTCGAACGCGAATCCGGCTTCGAAGCTCCGCCCGTGGCTGACGCACCGGTGGCCGATGCGGTCGCTTCGTCGGCTCCGGCACCGGCCGAACCCGTGGCCACGGCCCAGCCGGAACCGGAGGCGGACGCGGGAGTCAAGGCTCCGGCGGCACCGGTGGAGGAAGAGCTGGCCCGGGTGGAGGAGGAGGCCGCGGCCGAGCAGACCGAGATCCGGATGAAGGCCTCCGACCTGCTCGCCCCGACCAAGCGTGATCTGAGCGACCACATCAAGCCCGCCGTGCCCGAGGTTCCGACCGACCGGGCCGAGGTGATCAGCTTCGCCAACCAGAAGGGCGGGGTGGCGAAGACGACCTCGACCCTGAACCTCGCGGTCGCGCTCTCCGAGCTGGGCAACCGCGTGCTCTGCATCGATCTCGATCCGCAGGGCAACCTGACGATGAGCCAGGGCATCGACCCGGACAAGGTCGAGCTCAGCATGTACAACGTGCTGGTCGACGACCTGCCGATCTCCGAGATCATCGCCCACCGTGAGATCGACATCGCGGTCGCGTCGCTCGATCTGGCCGGCGCCGAGATCGCGATGAGCACGAAGATCGGCCGTGAGCGCTCGCTCGAGAAGGCCCTGCGCGAGGTTCACGGCGAGTACGACTACATCTGCATCGATACGCCGCCGAGTCTCGGCCTGCTGACCATCAACGCGCTCACCGCCTCGAGCAAGGTGATCATCCCGGTCCAGTGCGAGTACCTCTCGATGCGCGGGCTGGTCCAGCTTCAATCGACTCTCAAGATGATTCAGGAGAACCTCAATCCGAACGTTCAGATCGAGGGCATCCTGCCGACCATGTTCGACTCCCGGACCCTCCATGCGCGCGAGGCCGTTTCGATACTGGAAGAGAACTTCGGAGACCTCGTCTTCAAGTCTCGGATCCGCAAAGCCGTAAAATTCGCGGAAGCGCCGGTACGAGGCGCTAGTGTCCTCAAGTACGATCCGGACAGCCGTGCGGCTTCGTACTACCGAAATTTGGCCAAGGAGGTCTTGAGAGATGGCTCGTCGTAAACGAGCGAGTATGCGCGAAGGTCCCCTGGCGGACCTGTTTCGCTCGACAGCTGACGAAGATCCGAACGCCGAGCCGCCGGAGTTCGAGCCTCGCCGCCAAGAGGCCGACGAGGTCGCCGGTGGTCCTCAGGGCGATCCCCTCGAGACCGCCGCCGAAGCCGAAGAGACCAGCACCCAGTTTTATGACGATGAAGGCGAAAGAGGTTCGAGTGAGCCGCAGCAGCAGGAGCCGTCTCACGCTCCGGACCCCAGCGCGGCCGGCCGTTTCGGCCGCCGCGATCCGCTCGACCGCGAAGAGGGCGAGCCGCGACCGGCTGCCGCTTCCCGGCCGCGCGAGCCCCAGGCCCAGCCTGAACCCGAGCACAATCCTCTCTCGGCGCCGAATCCCGGTGCCGACATGAGCGGTGTTCCCGACGCCCAGGACCGCCTGAAGCGGATCTTCTCGGAGTCGCCGCCCAACCCTCGCGACGACGGTCCCCGCTACGGCCGCCAGGAGCCCTCCTCGGTGCCCGGCGCCGGCGTGCCGCACTCGCCGGTCATTCGCGTGGTCGGAGTCGGTGGCGGCGGTGTCAACGCGATCAACCGCATGATCGAGGCCCAGATTCCCGGGGTCGAGTTCATGGCGGTCAACACCGACCTTCAGTCGCTCCAGCTCTGCGTATCCGATCTGACCGTCCACATCGGCGGGGAGGAGACCCGTGGACTCGGCGCCGGAGCGGATCCCTCGCTCGGATTCCGTGCCGCCTTCGACGAGCAGGACCGCATCAAGCGCCTGCTCAAGGGTTCGGACATGGTTTTCATCGCCGCCGGAGCCGGTGGCGGTACGGGAACCGGAGCCGCTCCCGTCATCGCGCGCCTGGCGCGGGACCTCGGGGCGCTCACGGTCGGCATCGTCACCAAGCCATTCACTTTCGAGGGCAGCCGCCGGGCCAAGCAGGCCGAGCAGGGCATCGAGGCTCTCGCCGGTGAGGTCGACACGCTGATCGTGATCCCGAACGACCGTTTGCTCGAGGTGCTCGATCAATCGACCCCGATGGTCGACGCGTTCCAGGTCGCCGACGACGTGCTGCGCCAGGGTGTGCAGGGAATCTCCGATCTGGTGACCCTGCCCTCGGTGATCAACCTCGACTTCGCCGACGTGCGTTCGATCATGTCCGACGCCGGCCGGGCGCTGCTCGGCATCGGCATGGGCACCGGTCCTGACCGGGCGATGATCGCGGCCGAGAAGGCGATCTCGTCGCCGCTTCTCGAGACCCCGATGGACGGCGCCCGTTCGATCCTCCTCTCGGTCACAGGTGGCAGCGACCTCTCGCTGATCGAGGTCTCCGAGGCGGCGCGCCTGGTCGGCGAAGCGGCCCATCCGGACGCCAACATCATCTTCGGCGCGAACGTCGACGAGGAGCTGGACGACCAGATCTGGATCACCGTGGTCGCGACCCGGTTCGACGGCAAGGCCGCACCGAAGCGCCGTTCGAGCGAGCAGCGGCAGGCCGAGCAGTCCGGCCGGTCCACCCGTGATCGCTCCACGGGGCGGCGCGGAGACTCCCTGCCCGCGGTCGGCGGAAGCGACATTCCCGAGTTTCTCTCTTAGGTAGTGGCGCCCCGCGGTGTCGTTGCCGCGGGGCACGCGCTCACCGCTGAGGCGGGCGCCTCGATCCTGAGGGAGGGCGGCAACGCGGTCGACGCGGCGGTGGCCGCGGTGATGGCCTCGTTCTCGGTGGAGAGCGCCCTGACCGGGCTGGGCGCCGGTGGATTCATGATAGTCAGCGCCCCTGATTCGGAGCCGGTGCTGCTCGATTTCTTCGTCGCGGCTCCGGGACACGGCGGGCTGGAACGCCGCGGGGAGCTGATCCCGGTGCCGGTGCATTTCGACGCGAACACAACCCAGATCTTCAATGCCGGAGCGGCCTCCTGTGGGGTGCCCGGGGTCGCGGCGGGACTTTCGATGGCGCTCGCGCGGTTCGGCTCCATGGAGATCGGAGACCTGATCGGGCCGGGGGTGAGGCTGGCCCGGGAAGGCGCGCCGCTCAACCGCGAGCAGGCGTATGTGCTTCGCATTCTCGAACCGATCTACACCTCGACCCCGGAGGCCCGTGAGATCTACGCGCCCGAGGGACGGATCGTCCGGGAGGGAGAGCTCTTCCGGTTTCCCGACCTGGCCATCGCACTCGAGCGCTACGCGGCAGAGGGATCCGCGGCGTTCTACGGCGGTGAGGTGGCCGCGGCGATCGAGGAGTACGTCGCCGGCCTGGGCGGGGTGCTCTCGGCCGCCGACATGGCCGCCTACGAGGCGATTCCCCGGGTCCCCGTGGCCGCGGACTTCGAGGGCTACGAGATCTTCACCAATCCGCCGCCATCGGCCGGCGGCATCCTGATCGCCCTCTGCCTCTCACTGCTGCGGCGGGCCGGTGGCTGTGGCACGCTCGAAATCGAGCGGGCGATGGAGGTGGCCAACGCCGCCCGCCGGTCCGGATTCGCCGAGCGGCTCGAGCGGCCCGGATTCGCCGAAGAGTTCCTCTCCGGCGATTCGATCGACCGTCTCGGCTCGACCACGCATCTCGCCGCGATGGACGAACATGGGCTCTGCGCCTCGGTTACCTGCTCGAACGGAACCGGGTCCGGCCTGGTCGTGCCGGGAACCGGTATTCATCTCAACAACATGCTCGGCGAAGAAGATCTCAATCCCCTCGGTTTCCACAAGTCCATTCCCGGCTCCCGGGTCAGCTCGATGATGTCTCCCACCGTGGTCAGGCGCGACGGGGAGGTGATCGCTGGCCTCGGCAGCGCCGGTTCGAACCGGATCCGGTCCGCGGTCCTTCAGACCACGATCAATCTCCTGGACGGTGGCATGGAGCCGCAGGAGGCCGTGGACGCGGCCCGTGTGCACCTCGAGGCGGGGGTGCTCCAGGCCGAGCCCGGGGTGGACGAGCGGGCACTCAGAGCCCTGGAACGGCGGGGCCGCGAGGTCTTTCGCTGGACCGAGAAGAACCTCTTCTTCGGCGGGGTCCAGATCGTGACCCGGGATCCCCGCACCGGTGAGCTCGGCGGCGGCGGAGACCCGCGGCGGGGCGGGGCGGTGGCGTATGCGTGAGATGCCCGACTTCGAAGCCGAGGGACTGACCGACGGGCTCGACGAGGAGCAGCGCGGTCCCCGGCTGATGCTGCTGGAGAGGCTCTGGAAGGACGGAGCCGACCTGGAGACGATGCGCCGCGAGATCGAGACGGGCCGGCTCGCCCTGCTGCCGGCCGACATCACCCTCGGACGCAACCAGAAGCGTTTCTCGCCCAGGGAGATCGCCGACACGACCGGGATAGAGGTCGAGGACTTCCGCCGTTTCATCGTCGCTCTCGGCTTTCCCAAGCCGGATCCGGATCGGGCCATTTTCGGCATCGAGGACGTTCACGCCGCCCGCCGTTTCAAGTACTTCCTTGACGCCGGTGTGCCCACCGACAACCTGCTCGCGGTGACCAGGCAGGTGGGAAGCAGCGCGGCCCGCATCGCCCAGGCCCATCGCGACCTTCTCGCCCAGGACCTGATCGATCCCGGGGCCAACGAGTTCGAGGCGGCGATGTCGCTGCGCGACGGTGCCGCCAATCTCCTGCCGCTGGGCGAGCAGGCGGTCACCTATGCGCTCCGCTCCCACTTCATCGAGCAGATCCGCGGCGACATCGTCGCTGCCGCCGAACCGGGCTGGATCGGACACGGAAAGGCGGTCGAGGTCTCGGTCTGCTTCGCCGACCTCGTCGGCTTCACCAGGCTCGGTGAACGCTCCGACCTGGAACGGCTCGGAACGGTGGCGAAGCTGCTCGAGTCGGTCGCGATCGACGTGACCAACCCGGATGTGCGCCTGGTCAAGCTGATCGGCGACGCGGCGATGATGGTCTCCGAGAACGGCGAGGCCCTGCTCGACGCGGCGCTGCGCTTCATCGAGGTCGGCCGCGACGCCGGCGAGGAGCTTCCGGCGCTGCGGGTCGGCGTGGCCCGCGGCTGGGCCGTGCCTCAGGTCGGCGACTGGTTCGGCCATCCGGTCAATCTGGCGAGCCGGATCACCGAGGCGGCGCGGCCGGACAGCGTCTTGGCCGAAGCCGCCGCGGTCGAGGCCGCCGGGGACGCGTTCAGATACTCACGCGCGGGCGAGCACAAGTTCAAGGGCCTCGATCGGCCCGTGAAGCTGTTCCGGGTGCGCCGGCCGGGCGACAAGCGCCGCTCGGCCGAGGACCGGGAGTCCTAGGCGGGCTTGCGCGCCGAGAGCAGCAGGTTGTAGAACAGCTCGGGCGGCAGGTGCGGCTCGAGCACGTTGTTGTCGACCTTCTGGAAGGCGATGTAGCTGTGGTAGGCGAAGCTGCGCCACTTCAGCGGGATCGAGTCCGGCGTGGCCGAGGATTCCATCGAGCGCATGCCCCAGCCCCACACGTTCGCGACCAGTTCCTCACCGCGGACCTTGGTGTCCTCGAAGCCCGCCTTGGGCGGGATCGCGCGCAGGTCGGCCGGAGCGAAGGCATGGACGTCGACCTCGGGCTCGAGGCTGTGCTCGTCGTCGGCCAGCTCCTCCTCGGAGTGGGTCAGGGTCTCGGCCCCGACCAGCTTGCGCCACGCGGGAGCGACGAAGGAGCCGGTTCGCTTCGGCACGGCCGCGAGGCGGTCGCCGTAGCGGGAGGGCTCACCGCAGAAGACGATCACGCCGCCGGGCTTCAGTACCCGCAGGAACTCGGAGAAGGCCTTGTCGAGGTCCGGGATGTGATGAAGGACCGCGTGCCCGAGCACCACGTCGAACTGGTCGTCGGGGAAAGGAAGCTCCTCGGCTTCGGTGACGACGGTCTTGACCGGGACCCCGAGAGTCTTCGCGGTCTTCTCCAGCGACTTCAGCATCCCGGGTGAGATGTCGGTCGCGGTCAGATTCTTGATCAGGCCCTGGCTGGCCAGGTTGAGCGAGAAGTAGCCGGTTCCGGCACCGATCTCGAGCGCCTGGTCGAAGGTCTCGAGCTTGCCGCCCAGAGACTTCTTCAGCTTGAGCGCCACCTGATGCTGGCCGATCTCTCCGAAATCGATGCCCCATTTGGCATCGTAGGAATCGGCCGCTGCGTCGTGGTAGCGGGTGTTGACGTCTTTGATGTGTTCCGGCGTGGCTGTCGGGGAAGCGGGCATGGCGGAGAAAGATAGGGAAGAATCGCTCTCCTTGACTGACACGTACATCCAAAACGACCAGCCCGACGGTGTTCCCCCGCTCGAATTGACCGGCGAACGCACCCTTCCCGACGTGCCCGAGGAGAACTACTGGTACCGGCGCCACCTGGCTGTCTACGAGTGGATCGCGGCCCGGGTCGGCGGCCGGACGGTCGTCGATCTCGCCTGTGGCGAGGGCTACGGCTCGGCGGTGCTCGCCGCGTCGGCCGCTGATGTGATCGGGGTCGACGCGAACCCTGAGGCGTTCGCCCACGCCAGCGCCAAGTACAGCTCGGAGAAGCTCAGCTTCCGCCGGGAGCTGGTCGAGAGCTTCGACGAGCCGCGCGACGCGATCGTGTTCCTGCAGACGATCGAGCACATCGCCGATCCGGACACGCTGCTGCGCGGCTTCGCGAAGGTCGCGCCGATCTCCTACATCTCGACCCCGAACCTGCTCACCCTCGCCCCGGAGGGGGCCGACAAGTCGGACAACCCCTGGCACATCAAGGAGTACCGCCTCGAGGAGTACAGGGCGCTGCTCGAACCGCATTTCTCACGGGTCGAGATTCTGGGCCTTTCACACGCCGGCAAGCTGCGCTGGCACGAGCACGCGCTTTCGCTCGGCTGGGACAAGGTCCACGAGACGCTCGGTCTGACCAAGCCGTTCTACGACCGTTTCACGCCGGCGATCGCGGCCTCCGACTTCAAGCTGTCCACCAACAATCTCGAAAGCGCCCTGGACTTCATCGCCGTCTGTCATGTCTGAGCGTGGGGGTGAAGTCGGCGATCTGGCGATCGTCCTCCATGCCCACATGCCATATGTCGAGGGCTTCGGTACGTATCCCTTCGGGGAGGAGTGGCTGTTCGACGCGGTTGTCCGCTCGCACCTGCCGGTGCTCGAGGTCGCCCGGGACCTGACCCTCACGGTCACCCCCGTGCTGGCCGACCAGCTGGAGGCAGCCGGCGTGCCCGAAAGGCTGCGGGAGTTCCTGGTGAACCACCGGCTCGGTGCCGCCGAGCGGGACATCGAGTCGGCGGAGCCCGCCTATCGCGGCGCGGCCGCCGCCGAGAAGGTCCGGTACGAGAAGGCGCTGGCCATGCTCGATTCACATGGGGGAGATCCATTGAGGGCCTTCGCCGAGGCCCAGTCCTCGGGCCGGATCTCCCTGGCCGCATCGAGCGCGACCCATGCCGTGCTGCCGCTGGTCGCCACCCGCGACGGGGTCGAGCTCCAGGTGGACACCGGGATCAGCTCCCACCGGCGCCGATTCGGATGGCGGGGAGGGTTCTGGCTGCCGGAATGCGCCTACTCCCCGGGGCTGGAGTGGGACATGGCCCGGGCCGGCGTCGAGTGGTTCTGCGTCGATCAGAGCCGGCACGAGACCGGGGACGAGGCTCTGGGCCCCGTCCGCACCGAAGCGGGCCCGATGGCCTTCACGATCGACTGGGAGGCGATCTCGTGGCTCTGGGATATGCAGGGCTACCCGTCCTGGCCCGGCTACCTGGACTTTCATCAGCTCTCGATGAACGGGATCCGGATCTTCCGTATCGACGGTGAACCGTATGACGCCGAGGCGGCGGCGGAGACCGCTTCCCGGCAGGCCGACGAGTTCCTCGACGCGGCGGCCGCACGTCTCGCCCGGTACCGCGAGCGCGAGGGCGAGAAGGGGCTGATGGTCTTCGCCGTCGATTGCGAGCTGCTCGGCCATTGGTGGTCGGAGGGCCCGATCTGGCTGGACAACGTCCTCGCCCGGTCCGGGGAGCGCGGCCTTCGCCTGGTGACGCTCGACGAGGCGGCCGGTGGGGATGGCCGCCGGCGCGAGCTGAAGGCATCCACCTGGGGTGAGAAGAAGGACTTCCGGACCTGGGACGACCCGGTGGTCGCCGATCTCGCCTGGGGCGCCCGGAAGCTGGAGCTGGAGGTCCGCCGCGCGGTCGCCGGCGGGATCCGCGGGGACGCGGCCGAACGGGCCGTGAGGGAGCTGCTGGCGGTCCAATCGAGCGATTGGGCCTTCCTCGACAACCGCAAGCAGGCCGGCGACTATCCCTTCGACCGTGCCGTCCATCACGCCGAGCGGGCCTTCGACGCCCTACAATCCGGAACTGATGTCAATCAAGTACCGCCTGATTCACGGGTCCGAGCTTTGGCCCCCGACTTGAGTCTGACTCCACTACTGACTCCCTGACTGGCTGAACGGCTCACCGTATGCAACCGACCCGAATCCTGATCGTCACCTGGGAATACCCGCCGCTGATCGAAGGCGGCCTGGCCCGTCACGTGCGCAAGCTTTCGGAGGCCCTGGTCCAGCTGGGACTCGAGGTCCACGTCCTGACCAGGGGCGGGGAGGAGGCGACGGTCGAAGAGGAGATGGCCGGCGTCCTGATCCACCGCATCGTCGAGCCCGAGCGTCCGACCGATCTGGCCGAGTTCGTGACCTGGGTCGAGCGGATGAACTCGGACATGCTCGCGGCCGGCGTCGATCTCGGCGACCGCTACGAGTTCGACCTGGTCCACGGCCACGACTGGCTGGTCGCCGGGGCCTGCGACCATCTCGCCCGCCGCTACGGAGTTCCATTGGTCACCACCATCCACGCGACCGAGTGGGGCCGCCATCAGGGCTGGGTCGACAAGCATCCCCAGGCCCACATCCACGGCGTCGAGAAGTGGATCACCAACCGTTCCGACCGCGTGATCGCCTGTTCGCACTTCATGCGCGAACAGATCGCCGACATCTTCTCGGTCGAGGAGGGCCGGATCTCGGTCATCCCCAACGGGATCGATCCCGACGACCTGCCGGCCGATGATCCGGTCGAGCTGGCCCGGCTGCGCTCCGAGTTCGCGAAGCCCGACGAGAATCTGGTCCTGCTGATCGGCCGCCTGGTCTACGAGAAGGGTTTCCAGCTGGCGCTGGAGGCGATGCCCGAGGTGATCAAGGCGCTGCCGAACACCCGTTTCCTGGTGGCCGGTTCGGGCACGCACGAGGCCGAGCTCCACAAGCAGGCCGAGGAATTGGGACTGATGGCCCACGGCACCTTCCTGGGCTGGATCGGCGACGACGTCCTTCACTCGCTCTACCGCATCGCCGATCTCACCGTGGTGCCTTCGATCTACGAGCCCTTCGGGCTGGTCGCGCTCGAGGCGATGGCCTCGGAATGCCCCTGTATCGCCGCCGACACCGGCGGTCTGCGCGAGGTCGTTCCGCTCGAGGGAGCGGGTCTCAGGTTCCGCGCCAGCGACCCGGAGCATCTGGCCGAGGCCGCGATCCAGGTACTCGGGGACGAGGAGCTGGGCCGCCGGATGGTCGAAGAGGGCCTCGCTCACATCCGGATGTTCGACTGGGCCGACGTCGCCCTGCAGACCCTGGAGCTGTACCAGGGCCTGGCTCCGGTCACCGACAAGTCTTAGAAGGAACGCTCACCCGGAGGTCCCCCGAGACCACCAGGCCCAAGCCCAAGCCCCCGGGCCCTGGGGTGGAGACGATCAGCACGCAAATAGCGTGCTGATCGTCTCCACCCTGCCTACACCGTGCGCTGGTAGCTGCGGAACGCTCTCGTGGCGAAGGCGGCCATCAGTGCCCCGAACACGATCAGCAGGCCGGTCCTGGTCAGGATCAGGTTCCAGTCCGGCGTCGCGTCCATCGCGGCCGAGCGTCCCGCCTCGATCCCCCAGTTGACCGGGTTGAACTTGGCCACGTCGGCGATCCAGCCGGGCGCCAGGTAGAGCGGGATGAAGGCGGCCGCGAGGAAGGTGAGCGGCAGCAGCAGGAACTGCATCATCGCGATCAGGCTCTCCTCCTTGCGGATGATCAGGGCCAGCCCGTGTGAGAAGGCCCCGAACCCGAACCCGACGATGCCGGCGATCAGGATCAGGATCAGCAGGCCGCCGACTCCGTTCGGGTAGCTCGCGCCCATGATCAGCGCCAGGACCAGCACGATCACCGACTGGATCGCGATGCTCAGGAAGCTGGAGAGCAGCGCGCCCATGATGATCGACGAACGCTTCGCGGGGGAGACCAGGAAGCGATCGATGATTCCCCGGTTGAGATCCTCGATCATCGACATGCCGCCCCATCCGGCCGAGAAGAACGCGGTCATGATGATCACGCCGGGCGTGATGAACTCCAGGAAGGAGACGCCCGCCGGCCATCCCGGATTATCTTCCATGTTCTCGAACAGCCCGCCGAACAGGACCAGCCAGATGATCGGCTGGATCAGGGTCACGACGATCCACCAGGGCTGCCGCAGCAATGCCCGGATGTGACGCTGCGCCATATGAACCGTGTCCATCAATCCGTTCATGCCGCGACCTCCTCGATCTCGTTCTTTTCGGCCTGTTCCATGGTGCGGCCCGCGTACCTGAGGTAGACGTCGTCTAGCGACGGCCGGGACACGGTCACCGAGTCGGCGGCGATGCCGGCCGACTCGAGCGATTGGAGCACCGCGGGAACCGAGCGGGCGCCGTCCTCGGACCGGGCATGCAGGGTCCTTCCGTTGAGAATGATCTCGCTGACGCCGGTGACGTTCGCCAGGGCGGCGGTGACCTCGGCGTCGGTGCGGGTCTCACCCAGACCGACCTGGATCGCGTCGCCCTTCAGGCCCTTCTTCAGCTCCTCCGGGGTGCCCTCGGCCACGATCCTGCCCTGATCGACGATCGCCAGGTTCGCGGCGAGATTGTCGGCCTCCTCGAGGTAATGGGTGGTCAGCAGGATGGTCATGCCCTCGTCGCCGGCGAGCGTTGAGATCTCGCCCCACATCTCGGAGCGGACCTCGGGGTCGAGCCCGGTGGTCGGCTCGTCGAGGAAGAGCACCTTCGGCTTGTGGACCAGGGCCATCGCGATCGTGAGGCGCCGTTCCATGCCGCCCGAGAATCCGCGCACGATGCGGTCGCCGTCCCCGGCCAGGTTGAAATTGGCGAGCAGGTACTCGATCCGGGCCTCGAGCTCCTTGCCTTTCATCCGGTAGAGCTGGCCCTGAAGCCGCAGGTTCTCGCGGGCGGTCGCCTCGCGGTCGGCGGTCGAGCTCTGGGCGACGACTCCGATCTTCGCCCGGACCTCGGCGCCCTGGGTGAGCACGTCGTGGCCCATCACCGTGGCCGAGCCCGAGGTCGGGGTCGAGAGCGTGGTGAGGATCTTCACGGTGGTCGATTTGCCGGCGCCGTTGGGGCCCAGCAGTCCGAAGACCGTGCCCTCCTCCACGCCGAAGGAGATCCCGTCCAGGGCCTGCACCTCATCTCCGTACTTCTTGCTCAGGTTGTTGACCTGTATGGCTTCGTTTTCAGCCACTCCGCCTCCTTGGTATCCTTAGAACGCAAAGTATCTTAGCAATTAAGAGAATGTTATGACCACCAGCAAGTCCAAAGACTCCCTATTCCTCGACCTGACCAAATCGATCAGGGACAGCCAGGCCGCCAACCAGAAGTTCGACGACGCGGTCTGCCGCGCACTCGAGATCAATCGCACCGACGGCCGCTGCTTCGACATCCTCGATCACCACGGCCCGATGTCCGCCGGCAGCCTCGCCGCCGCCTCGGGCCTGACCAGTGGCGCGGTGACCGCCGTGATCGACCGGCTGGAGGAGAAGGGGTACGCCGAGCGGCTGAACGATCCCGGGGATCGCCGCCGGGTGCTCGCCGGGATCACCGACAAGGGGCGAGACGCCGCCCATCGTTTCTACATGCCGCTGGCCGAGAAGGCGACCGAGGAGTTCAAGGACCTGACCGTGACCGATCTCGAACTGCTGATCGACTTCCACCGGCGGGTCGGCTGGATCCAGGACGACGCCGCCAACAAGATCCTCGAGTCCCTCTGAGAGGCAACGGATATTCCCGCCCACGCGGCGGGTACTTCGAAATCAGGATCGCACAGCGAAGCGATTCTGATTCCTTGTTTCAGTCCGGGATCTCCATGGTGCCCGGGCCCGGTTCCGGCTCCACCGGCTCGGGCCACTTCAGGTCCTTCGGGGCCTCGCGCATCCGCAGCACCCGAGCCGGCACTCCGCCGACCACCGCGTTGGCGGGCACGTCCTTGGTGACCACGCTGTTGGTGCCGATCACCGAGTTGTCGCCGACCCGCACCCCGCGCAGGACGCAGGCGCCATATCCGATCCACACGTTCGATCCGACGATCACGTCCTCCATGTAGATGCCCTGGCTGCGAATCGGACGTTCGACCTCGACCACACCATGGTCGAAGTCGATGAACATGGTGCGGTCGGCGATCACGCACTCCTCGCCGATCCGGACCCGCTGGTAGGCCGAGATCGTGCAGTCCTGACCCATCACGGTCTTGTTCCCGATCTCGACCCGGCCCTCGTGGCAGCGGATCTTGGTGCCGTCCCCGATCCAGACCCAGCGGCCGAACTTCATCGTCGCCTCACGGCCCGCCTGGAGCTGGAGGTGCCTGCCGAAGAAGACCGGGCCATCGGTCTCCCAGCCGCGGCCGGCGATAGTGAAGAAGCGGCGCCAGAGGTAGCGCCCGAAGAGGCGGGCGTACTTCGGGGTGAGCATGCGGTTGCGGGCGAAGAAAGCGAGCGATCTGATCAAGGCGGGCGGGACTTTATTGGGGACCGGACCGGGGCCGCGTTCATGGCCGGGATGCGACGGCCGGTTCAGGTTCTAGACTGAAGGACCGATGCCCGAGACCTCAACCAAAGTCACCTCGCTGGCCGAGCGCCTGCTCGCCGGCGACAAGCGCGCGTTGGCCCGTGCGATCACGCTGATCGAGTCCGACGACCCGGCCGGCTGGGAACTCGTGCGGGAGATCTTCCCGAAGACCGGCAAGGCCCGGATCATCGGCTTCACCGGGCCTCCCGGAGTCGGCAAGAGCACCCTGATCGGTGCGCTCACCGGCGAGTTCCGCAAGGAGGACCGCCAGGTCGCGGTGCTCTCGATCGACCCGTCGAGCCCGTTCACCCAGGGCGCCCTGCTGGGTGATCGAATCCGGCTGACCGAGCACTTTCTCGACGGCGGCGTCTTCATCCGCTCGATGGCCTCCCGGGGCGCACTCGGCGGGCTGTCCGAGGCCGCGCTCCAGGCGGCCCTCGTCATGGACGCCTCCGGCAAGGACGACGTCCTGGTCGAGACGGTGGGCGTGGGGCAGGGTGAGATCGACATCGTCGATCACGCCGACACGATCGTGCTCGCGCTCATGCCGGGCTCCGGCGACTCGATCCAGGCGCTGAAGGCCGGGATCATGGAGATCCCGGACATCATCGTCGTCAACAAGTCGGACCACCCGATGACCGACACCATGATCCGCGAGGTCCGCGGAGCCCTTTCTTTGGCCCACACGCCGGGAGGATGGCGCGTGCCGATCCTCAGGACCGAGGCCGCCCGCGGCGAGGGAATCGAGGAGCTCGCGGCCAAGGTCGCCGAGCACCGCGAGTTCATCGAGTCCCAGGGAACCTTGTCCGAACGCCGCGCCCGCAACCTTCGCAACGAGGTTCTCGGGATCGCCACCGCGAGGCTGCGGCGACGCCTCGAGGCCGCGATCGAGGATGATCCCGATGTGGTCGCATTGCTGAACCGGGTGGTCAGCCGGGATCTCGATCCCGCCTCCGCCGCCGCCCAGCTCTTGGAAGGAGAGATCGATGTCTGAAACGAGCACCCCGCAGGAAGCCGCCAAGGAAGCATCGACACACCAGCCCGGACTCGAAGACGTCAAGGAGTGGGTCGGATACCGGATCGACGAGGTCTCCGGCCACAGTGTGGCCAAGGTCGAAGGATTGTTCGTGGACCAGGAGACCGGCGAGCCGGCTTGGGTCCTGGCCAAGCTGGGACGGTTCGGCAAGATCGTGCCGATCTCGATCCGGGAATGCGCGGCCGCGGCCGGAAGGGTCTGGGTCCCGCATGACCGTGAGGTGATCCGCAACGCGCCGGCGATCGATCCGGCGATGCCGCTGAACCGTGAGCAGGAGCTGCAGGTCCTCAGCTACTACGGCATCCCGGAGACGGTCGGGCGGGGAACCGAGATCGCCGACCGCAAGCCCGGCACCGTCACCTCTCAGGCCCCGACGGCCTGAGGGCCCGGCCCCCCGCGCTCGGCGGAGGGCCGGAGACGCTCAGTGGTCAGTGGCCGTGTGAGTGACCGGCTTCGCCGGTGCTGAGCGAGGCCGCCGCCGAGATCAGCTCGGCTGATTTCTCGCTCGGCCTGTAGACCGTCCTGCCCCGGACGATCGTGCGCAGGACCCGGGTCTTGTCGATGCTCTTCGGCTTCGCCTTGAGCGGGTTGCGGTCGAGCACGATGATGTCCGCGTCCTTGCCCCGCTGGATCGAACCGACCCGGTCGCTCAGTCCGAGCTGGGCCGCCGATCCGACCGTATGCGCCCTCAGCGAGCGGGCGATCGAGATCGACTCGCCGAGATCGAGCACACCGCCGTAGGCGTTCGCCCGCGTGCGCGCGGTCATGATCTCGTTCCACGGGTTGAGCGGATCAACCGGCCAGTCGCTTCCCTGGGAGAGCGGAGCTCCGGCCCGGACCAGGCTGCCGGCCGGGTACAGCCGGTTGAAGCGCTCCTCGCCGATGAACGGACGGAGCGAGTCCTGGGTCCAGAAGTTGCTCACCGCCCACTGGAGCTGCATGGTCGCGAACACGCCGAGCTTGCCGAAGCGTCCGTAGTCGGCGGGATCGACCAGCTCGAGGTGAGTGATCGAGATGTTCCGGTCGCCGGTCGTGTGGTTGGCCTTGCGGGCCGCGGCGGCGGCATTGAGGCCCTGACGTACCGCGCCATCGCCGATCGCATGCATGTGGACCAGCTTGCCCATCTTGTCGAAACGGGTCGTGATCGCGTTCGCGTGCTTCTGCGTGTGGTACAGGGTGCCCTTGTTGGTGCCCGGAACCATCGCGTCACCCTGCTTCTCCAGGTACGGCTTCAGCAGCGCCGCGGTCTGGGCGGGGTACTCGATCACGCCGTCGATGAACAGCTTGATGCCGGGGATGCGCAACCGCTCGGTGGCGTACTTCTTCGCCAGTCCGCGGTAGTACTTGACCGCGGCACCGGCCGGCACGTTGTTCTCGATCACCGGCAGTGAGTTCATCCGCAGGCTCATCTTGCCCCGCTTGGTCAGCGCCCGCCACACCTTCAGCGATTCTTCGCCGCTGGCCGCGTCGGCGGTGGAGGTGATGCCGACCGCGTTCATCGCCCTGACGCCGCGCTCACCGTCGGCGACGACCTCGGAGAATGCCTTGGGCGGGATCGCGGCCCGCACGATCTCCTGGGCTCCGTCCTTCAGCAGGCCGGTCGGTGTTCCGTCCGGTTCGCGCACGAACTCGCCGTCGCTCGGGTCGGGCGTGTCCTTGGTGACGCCTGCCAGCTCCAGGGCCCTGGTGTTGGCCCAGGAGTTGTGGAAGTCGGATCCCTGGACGATGATCGGCCTGGTGCTGGAGACCCGGTCTAGATCTTGGCGGGTGACCACGGTGCCGGCCGGAAGCACTCCGACCGGGCTCCAGTTGGAGACCGTGAGCCAGTCCTCGTCGCTCGTGGCCGGATCGGCTTCGTTGCAGGCCTGGATCGGGGCCAGCATGTCGTCGATCGTCGCCTCGATGTTGCCGAGGTCGCAGTCGTCGAGGATGTCGCCGCCGCCGAGCGGATGGGCGTGGCCGTCGATCAGTCCGGGCATCGCGGTCTTGCCCTTCAGGTTGATCACTTCGGTCTTCGCGCCGATCAGCCGGGAGGCTCCCCTGGCGTTGCCGGTGTAGACGATCCGACCGTTCCTGAGCGCGACGGCGCTCTTGGTCGTGCCCTTCTTGTCCATGGTGAGGATCGTGCCGTTCTTCAGCACGGTGTCGGCCGGTGTCTCGGCCCCCGCGGCGCCGGGCAGCAGCAGGGCGAGCCCCGCGGTGACCGGCCCCAGGAGCCATCTGAGTGATTTGCGTTTCATGTTTCGGGAATCTCCATCTCGTTTGCCATCTCCCCCCAACCCACGAACAGTTCCAAGCTGGGAGCCATGGTTAAGCGGTTTATCACGTCTTGGGGCGGGAGTCAATGAGGGGGCCGGCGGGTCTATGCTCCGTTTTCATGGAACGCCGACCCAGCATTCGTGACCTCGCCGAAGCGACCGGGGTCTCGGCGGCGACCGTCTCGCTGGCGCTGCGCGACAAGGGCCGGATGTCGGAGGAGACCCGTTCCCGCATCAAGCGGGCCGCCGCCGAATCGGGCTACGTGCCGAACTCGACCGCGCGCTCGCTCGCCGGCGGGCGGACCCAGCTGATCTCGATCTCGATGCCGGCGATCGGGATGGCGCCTGAGGTAGTGAGCTCGGTCGAGTACTTCTTCAAGCTCCTCGGCGGGGCCGCGGCCAAGGCGCTGGAGCTCGATCACGGCCTGCTGGTCGCCTCACCTTCGGAGCGGCCCGACCGGGTCGCCGTCGACGGAGCGGTCGTCGTTGACCCGTCGGTCGACGATCCCACGGTCGCGGCCTTCGACCGTCTCGGCCGTCCGGTGGTGACGATCGGCCGCCGGCTGGACGAGCGGGCGGGAGATCAGCGCACGCTGGTCGTCGACAACGACTACATATCGGCCACGGAACGGATGCTGGACCATCTCCGCGACGGCGGTTCCCACACGATCGCCCTGGTCGGCTGCCACCCGATCGACTCCTTCCAGCGAGACAGCATCGACACCCACCGGGCCTGGTGCGAACGCCACGGCCTCACCGCCAGGGTCGTGATGTCGGAGAGCCCGAGGCCCGAGCATGCAGCGCTCGCGGCAAGAGAGCTGGTCGCGGGTCCGGATAGGCCCGAGGCCGTCTACGCGACCATAGACACGCTCGCGGAGGCGGTGCTCGAGGAGGCGGCGGAGCTCGGGGTGGCGGTACCCGGCGAGATGCGGGTGGCGACCTGCAGCGACGGCTACATCGCCCGGTCCAGCACGCCGGCCCTGACCACGATCGACGAGAAACCGGTCGAGCTGGGGGAGGCGGCGGTCGAGATGCTGATCGCGGCGATCCTCGATCCCGACATGGGGTCGGCCTCGGTCCAGATCGGCACGGATCTGGTCATCCGCGCCTCAACAGCCTGAAACCGACGCGCCTCAATCGCCTGAAGCCGATGCGCTTCAACAGCCTGAAGCCGATGCGGCGACGCCTCTGACGCAAGGTCCGGCAACGATCGCCGCCGAAAAGCAACTCTGGCAACGATATTTAGTCGTTACGACTAAATATCGTTGCCAGAGTGGTTCTGAGAGATGGTCAGCAGCCGAGGGCTCTGGCGATGACCATCTGCTGGACCTCGTCCGTGCCCTCGCCGATCGTGAGGATCTTGGCGTCACGGTAGAAGCGGCAGACCGGGTACTCCTCGATGAAGCCGTAGCCGCCATGGATCTGGACGGCTTCTTCGGTCGCCCGCACCGCGAGCCGGCCGGTGATCAGCTTGGCCTGGGCCGCGGTCAGGGTGAAGTCCTCGCCGCGGTCCTTCATGATCGCCGCCTTGTATGTCAGCAGGCGGGCCGCCTCGAGCGCGGCCGAGATGTCGGCGATCTTGGCCTGGATCGACTGGAACTTCGAGATCGACTGGCCGAAGGCCTGGCGCTCCTTGGCGTACTTGATCGCCTCGTCCAGCGCGCCCTGGGCGACGCCGACCGACATCGCGGCGACGCCGATGCGGCCGCCGTCCAGGATCTGCAGGAACTGCTTGAAGCCCTGACCCCTGGGGCCGAGCATCGCCGACTGCGGCAGGCGCACGTCCTCGAAGCTGAGCGGGTGCGTATCCGACGCGTTCCAGCCCATCTTGCGGTAGGGCTTCTCGACCGTGTAGCCGGGGGTGCCGTTGGGCACGATGAAGTTCGAGATCTCGGCCCGACCGCGATCGTCCTCACCGGTGACCGCGGTGATCGAGACACAGCCGGAGATGTCGGTGCCGGAGTTGGTGATGAACTGCTTGGCGCCGTTGATCACCCACTCGTCCCCGTCGAGGACGGCGCGGGTCTTGGTGTTGCCGGCATCCGATCCGGCCTCGGGCTCGGTCAGGCCGAAAGCGGCCAGCTTCTTGCCGGAGGTGAGCTGCGGCAGCCACTCGGCCTTCTGTTCGTCGCTGCCCCAATTGTAGATCGGCGTGGTGCCGAGCGAGATGTGGGCGGCGAGGGTGATCGCGACCGAAGAGTCGATCCGGGCCAGTTCCTCGACAGCGAGCGCGTACGACAGGATGTCGCCACCGCCTCCGCCGTGTTCCTCCGGGAAGGGGATTCCCATGAGGTCGAGATCGGCCATCTTCCGGACGATTTCGTAGGGGAACGCCTTGGTGCGATCCAATTCTTCGGCCACTGGCGCGACTTCGTTGCGCGCAAAGTCCCGGACGGTCTCCTGGAGCAGTCGCTGCTCATCTGTGAAATCAAAGTTCATGGCGCAATCCTAGGGCCGCCGCCTCGAGGGCGGTCGGCCGCCAGAAGCCACAACCGAGACTTCTGGGTCGAATCGGACGGCTATCTCATGCTCTATTCGACCCAGAAGCGGTTGGGGTTGGTTCTTCATCCGCTATTCCGGGGATCGATTCGGCCTCTCGTACGTCCAGGTGCTTGCCGCACTTCTGGCATATGCGACGGTCATCGATCTCTCCACCACACTCCTTGTGGACGATCAGTCTCGGCACTCCCTCTTCGGGGGCGCAGTACTTGTCGCCCCAGCCGAGGAAGGCCATCAGGACCGGCCAGAGGTCGAGGCCCTTCTGGGTCAGGAAGTACTCGTAGCGTTCCGGGTTCGTCTGGTAGGCCCGTTTCTCGAGGATGCCGGCGTCGAAGAGGCGGTTGAGCCTGGCGGTCAGCACGTTGCGGGCGACCCCGAGGGACTTCTGGATCTGGTCGAAGCGCCGCCGGCCGCGGAAGATGTCGCGGATGATCAGCAGCGACCAGCGCTCGCCGACTATCTCCAGCGAGGAGGCGATCGAACACTCTTGGCCCGGGTAGTCGTGGTAGAGCACGGATCAAGTGTCGCATGACCAGTTTCTTGAAGCAACTGTGCGGTTGCTCACATAGGGTTGCGTCACGCAACTGACACGAATAGGGTCGCCTCAGACGTGGTTTCGTGAAGAAACCCACTACGCAGATGGAGACCAGAATGAAGCGCAACAATCCCAATCGCGACCGGATCCTGATCCGCCCGATCAAGATCGACCTGAGCGAGGCCGAGATAATGGCCGACCTCCAGTACCCGGCGGCGATCGAGCGGCCGGCCAATCCCAGCCCCACAGGAAAAAGGAATCCCTCACGTTGAGCTCAGAACAGCCGGCCCTCCAGCTTCAGACCGCGCGGCCGGTGGCCGCCGAACTCGCCGAGACGATGCCGGAATCCAGCCGGTCGATCACGCTGACCTGGCAGGACCCGACCGAGTCCGCCGCCAAGGGCATGGCGCTTTCGGGTCTCGAGTACATCCGGGCGATCGTCGCCAAGGAGATTCCCCCGGCCCCGATCGCGGTGCTGCTCGACATGGGCCCGATCGAGATCGAGGAGGGCCACGTCATCTTCTCCGGAAAGCCCGGCGAAGAGCATTACAACCCGATCGGCGTGGTTCACGGCGGATACGCGGCGACCATCCTCGACTCCGCGCTCGGCTGCTCGGTTCACACCACCCTGCCCGCGGGAACGGCCTACACCTCGCTCGGCCTGGAGGTCAAGTACATCCGGCCGATCACCCGTGACACCGGTCAGGTCCTCTGCGAATCGACGGTGACCTTCCGCGGCCGGCGCCAGGCCACGGCCGAGGCCCATCTGACCTCGGCCGAGACCGGCAAGCTGCTCGCCTCGGGCACCTCGACCTGCCTGATCATGGGCCCGGCCTAGCCGGGGCGGAATCAGGCCGACAGATCCCGGGCGAGGGCGACCAGCAGATGAACACCGAAACCGGTCGGTCCCTTGCCCCAGTACTCGCGCCCCGTGTCCCAGGCGGTGCCGGCGATGTCGACATGCGCCCAGGGCCTGCCCTCGGTGAACTCCTCGAGGAACGATCCGGCGTAGATCGTGCCCGCCTTGCGCTGGGCCGAGGCGTTGACCAGATCGGTGATCTCGCCCTTGGTCAATTCCTTGTACTCGTCGTGGAGGGGCAGGCGCCAGACCAGCTCGCCGCTGCGTTCACCGGCGGCGGTGACCGAGGCCGCCAGTTCGTCGTCGTTCGAGATCAACGCGGCGTAGGTCGAGCCGAGCCCGATCAGGACGGCCCCGGTGAGGGTCGCCAGGTCGACCATGCGATCGGCGCCCTCGCGGGCGCAGTGGACCAGGGCGTCGGCCAGGATCAGGCGTCCCTCGGCGTCGGTGTTGGTGACCTCGACCGTCTTGCCGTTCAGCTGCGTGATGATGTCGCCCGGCTTCAGCGCGGTGCCGGAGGGCATGTTCTCGGTCGAGGGCAGGACCGCGATCAGATCGATCTCGAGTCCGAGTTCGGCGATCGCGTCGACCGCCTCGAGCACCGCGGCACCACCGGACATGTCCATCTTCATCTCGTGCATGCCGGCCGAGGGCTTGATCGAGATGCCGCCCGTGTCGAAGGTGACCGACTTGCCGACCAGGCCGAGCTTCTCGCCACCGCCCCGGCCGGTGTAGCGCAGGGTGATCAGCCGGGGCTCGACGTCCTCGCCGCCCTTGGCGACGGCGGCGAGTCCACCCATGCCGGCCGCGACGATGCCTTCACGGTCGAGCACCTCGACCGTGACCTTGTCATGTGCCTCGGCGATCTCGCCGGCCCGGCCGGCCAGGTACTCGGGGGTGGCCACATTGGCCGGAAGGCTCTGCAGGTAGCGGGCCCGGTTGCCGGCGTTGCCGACCGCCTCACCGACCGCGATCGCCTCGGAGACGTCGACGCCGGACACGATCTCGACCGTCTTCAGCTCCGGGGCGGCCTCCTTCCCGTCGGAGCCGCTCTTGTACCGATCGAAGGAGAAGGAGGCGAAGGCGGCACCCTCGACGAAGGCCGCCGCGACCGGGCCCGGATCCTCGACCTCGGGCAGCATCAGGGCGAGAGCCTCGCCCTTCACCGATTTCAGGGCGCGGTGAGCGACCGCTCCGGCCACCCGGGCCCGCTCCGGAGTGAACTCGTCCCTGGCGCCGAGCCCGAGGATCACGACTCGCTCCGGCTTGCCCGGATAGACCACGACCGACGACTTGAACTCTCCCGACGCATCGGCCGCCCCGGCGGTGCTGCCGAGCGGTTCGGTGAGCGAATCCCCTTCGAAGAGAGGGACCGCGACGAGATCGGCGTCGACTTCGGACAGGGCAGCAGCGCTCAGGTATGCCTTCATGACCCCAGTGTAAATCTCCGACGAATCCCGACTCTCTATAAGGTTCGTCCGCTTCACGGACTTCCCGTTTCAACTCAACCCACCAGTAAGAAATGAAAGGCGGCAGATGGCCCGCACAGTGATTCTCTCGTCCGCACGCACCCCCTTCGGCCGGATGGGCGGCGGACTCTCCACCGTCGATGCCGCCGAGCTCGGCGGTGTCGCGATCGCCGGTGCCCTGGAGCGTTCGGGCATCGCCCCGGACCAGGTCGAGCAGGTCTCCTTCGGTCAGGTCATCCAGGCCGGCCAGGGTCAGATCCCCTCGCGCCAGGCCCAGATCAACGGCGGCATTCCGAAGGAAGTGCCTTCGGAGACGGTGAACAAGGTCTGCGCCTCGGGCATGCGTGCCACCGGCCTGATCGACCAGGCGATCCGCGCCGGGGACATCGAGGTCGGCGTCGCCGGCGGCATGGAGTCGATGAGCCTCGCCCCGTACCTGCTGCCGGGCGCGCGCGCCGGTTTCCGCATGGGCGACGTCAAGGCGGTCGACTCGATGACCCATGACGGGCTGACCAACCCGTTCACCCATCTCCAGATGATCAACGAGGCCAGCGGAGTTTCGAACGAGCTCGGCATCACCCGTGAGGAGATGGACCGTTTCTCGGCCCGCTCGCACGCCCTCGCCGAGAAGGCCCGCGAGGCCGGGATCCTCGCCGAGGAGATCGTGCCGGTCACGGTCAAGGGCCGCAAGGGCGACACCGTGGTCGACGCCGACGAGGCGATCCGCCCCGAGGTCACCGCGGAGAGCCTCGCCAAGCTGCGGGCGATCGGTGGCGACGACGCCACCCACACCGCCGGCAACGCCCCGGGTGTCAACGACGGTGCCGGCGCCCTGGTGCTGGCCTCCGAAGAGTGGGCTCAGGCCAACGGCAAGGAGATCCTCGGAACGATCGTCGGCTACGGCCAGATCGGTGACGAGTACGCCTGCCTCGCCAAGACCCCGGCCCTGGCCGCGAAGGCCGCGCTGGACAAGCTCGGCAAGACCCCGGCCGACGTCGACGTCTGGGAGATCAACGAGGCCTTCGCCTCGGTTTCGCTGAACACGATCAAGATGCTCGATCTCGACGAGGACAAGGTCAACGTCAATGGCGGAGCGGTCGCTCTCGGTCACCCGATCGGTGCTTCCGGCGCCCGCGTGATCGGTGCGCTCGTCCGCGAGCTGAAGCGCCGCGGCGGCGGTCTCGGCTGCGCCGCGATCTGCTCAGGTGGCGGTCAGGGCGACGCCATCCTGGTCGAGGTCTAGATCGAGAAGTAGGAATCCAGGTTGACATCCTGCGGGTGATCGAGTCGGTCACCCGCCGGAAGCCAACCTGGATTTGTAGTTTCGCCGAGCGGTCGAGCGGCTGCTGGGTCAGTGGCGTCGGGGTTTCTTCTTCTTCGGCTTGACCACGGTGAAGGTGGCCGCGACGACCGGACCGACCGCGTCCGCCACGTCGGTCGGGGTCAGTGAGAGTCGCCAGCTCCCCGGGTTGAACCTGCGGCCGGCGGCCCAGCCCGTGCTCCGCGGTGCCAGGCTGATCCGGTTCGAGCCGGCGGCGAGGTTGAGCGTGGGGGCGCCTCCGACGCTCTTGGTCCTGGCACAGGGCCTCTTCATTCCGCCCACGCAGCGTGACCACGACGCCACGGCGGTCACCGCCTCGCTGGCCTGAAGGTCGAAGGCGATCCTCCTGCCGCGCAGAACCTTCGCCGGGCGAGCCTTCAGCCCGGTGAGTACCGGCGGGGTCACATCCCCGGCGATCCGGTAGCTGTGGACACTCACCCGGTGATCGGACTGGTCGATGTCGGAGGTCAGCATGGTCGTGCCCGACCCGTTGGTGACGAAGGCGATGCCCTCCGCCTCGAAGTTCTCGCCGAGGTTCCGGTCGAAGAGGTGGGTCACCTCGCCGGTGACCGGATCGATCGCCTCGATCGACTTCTCGGCCCCGTTGTCCCTGCTCGCGTACAGCATTCCCCTGTACACCTTGGCGCCCTGTATCCGGCCGATCGTGCGGCTGAGCGGAACGGTGGAGGTGATCGCGAAATCGGAGAGGCGATGGACGTTCAGCACGGCCGTGTCGTTCCACTCGGCCGTGTACGCCACCCGGCGGACCGGGTCGACCGCGATCCACGGAACCCCCTCCGTCAGCAGCGCGCGGTCGAGTGCGAACCGATCCCCGGTCGGCTGGAGAGTGTCGGCCTCGTAGGTGACGACGTACGGATGCAGGTAGTCGCCTCCGTCCTCGATCGGCGCGTAGATCCTGTCCTCGAAGTAGTCGATGTCACCGATGTGATCGAGCCCGATCGCTCCCAGGTCGTAGGGGATGGCGTCGTACGCGTTGTCGGCCAGGGTCGTATCGAGATCGAGGCTCATGCTGTGCAGCCCGTAGTTCCATGAGAAGAAGATCCGTCCGCCGTCGCTGGCGATGCCCTGCGACTTGATGAATCCGTCCACGCCGATGAAGGAACGAGAGCCGGTCTCGGCCCAGTCCGACACGGGTTCAGCCGCGCCCGCGGCATTCGCGCCCGTACCGGTGACGGCGAACAGCACCAGCAGAGACGCGCAAAACGTCCTGATTCGAAACAAGATTCCTCCCTCGATGATTTCCCTGGCCGAAGCTTATTTGCCGTGGACCGGGATCGGTAGCGTTAGACCCGTGAGCGAGACCGGCGCAGCGGCATTCTTCGACCTCGACAAGACCCTCATGGCGGGATCCAGCGGCATGGAGTTCGCGCGGGTCGCCCGGCGGCGCGGCCTGATATCTCGGGCCCAGGTCATGAAATGGGGGCGGGATCACCTGCGCTACCGGATCAAGGGCGCGACCGACGAGGAGACCGCGCAGGTACTCCAGGTCGCCCGCGACACCCTGGCCGACGTGCCCGCCACCGACATCGCCCGGATGTGGCCCGAGGTTCTCGCGGGGATCCTGCCGCGGGTCTATCCCGAGATGCTCGCCGAGATCCACCGCCATCAGGACGCGGGCCGGCGCACCTACATCGTCAGCGCGGCCGGCTCGGACATGGTCGCCTCCCTCGCCGAGGTTCTCGGCATGGACGGGGGCATCGGCACGAGGTACGTGGTGAACGAGCAGGGTGTGTTCACCGGCGATCTCGACGGTCCCTTCGTCTACGGCCCCGGCAAGGTGCCCGCGATGGAACGGATCGCGGGCGAGGACGGCATCGATCTGGCGAAATCCTGGGCCTACTCGGACTCGGCCTCCGACCTGCCGATGCTCGAAGCGGTCGGCAACGCGGTGGCGGTCAATCCGGACTCGCCGCTGCTCGCTGTCGCCAAGGAGAACGGCTGGCAGATCATGCGATTCGACCGGATCGGGCGCAACCTGGCGGTCGCCGGGACGATCGGTGCGGCGGTGCTGCTCGGCGGTCTCGGCAGCTGGCTTTCCAAGCGGCGCTGAGCCCGGATTCGAATTTCTGGCGGCCGGGAGGCCGAGGGGCTAGAGTCGGAAGATGATCGATCAGAAAGCTCTGAGTGGGAGGCTGGTCCGGCTCTCGGCCGGGCTCGCCGTCATCGTCCTTTTCGCCCTTCTGCCGGGCATCGCCTCGGCCGCCTTCCCGGGCGAGAACGGTCTCATCACCTATGGCAGTTTCGTCGAGGAGGAGGGGACGAGTCAGATCTTCGTCGCCAACCCGGACGGCAGCGGCGTGAGGCAGGTGACCCCTTCCGGCACCGGCCGCGACGTCTTCTCACCGGCGATCGGCCCCGATTCGAAGCAGGTTGTGTATGTCGCTTTCGATTCGACCCTCCCGGAGGAATCCGACCCCATACAGCTGAGGATCGTCAACACCGACGGCACGGGGGACAGGCAGCTCACGTCGGGTCCGCTCGCTTCGATGGATCCCTCCTTCTATCCGTCCGGCGATCGCGTGATCTTCGTCCGGCAGAGTGGATCGAGCGACTTTCTCTGGACCGTGAAGACCGATGGGACGGAGCTGACCCAGTCGAACATCGAGGGCTGCTGCCTGTCCTATCCGATCGTGGCTCCGAACTCGCTGATGAAGGCGTGGATCAGCCGTTCGGGACTCACCGTCCATCAGGAGGGGCAGCCGGCACCGCCCCTGGTCGTGGCCCCGGAGGCATTCGGCAAGCCCTCGTTCAGCCCGGACGGTTCCCGGATCGCCTTCGAATCGGGTCCGGTCATCGAAGATCAGGTCGAGATCCTGCCGCGAGGCATCCAATCGATCGAGCCCAACGGCGATCGTCGGCTGGAGGTCGCCGCGGGCCAGGACTTCGAACCGAGGAGCCCGGCCTACTCACCCGACGGGAAATCGATCGGCTACATCTCCGCACGACTGCAGGGCCGGCGTGGTTCACCCGCGGGCCGGCCTTCGCCGCAGGCCACGACACCGGCGGACTTCGGTGTCAACATCGGCGACCTCACCTCCGGCACCTCGCGCCTGGTCGATCTGCCCCAGGAGAACTTCGAGGATCTGGACTGGGGCAACCGTGAGGTCCAGCCCCCGCCGCCTCCCGAATGCAAGCTGCGCTTCTCGCGGGCGCGGTTCTTCGTCTTCAAGCGCAAGCCGGTGTACCGCCTGGTGGCCCGGTACTGGTCGAACTTCTCGGGCGATGTTCAGATCTCGTTCTACCGGCGCGACGCCGACGGGGGCAGGGGCGCTTCGATGGGAAGCCTGACCCGGTCCTTCGAAGGTGAGGGCCGCTTCCGCGTCCGCAAGCGGGTAACGCCGGCCCTGGCGAAGAAGCTGAGACGGTCGGAACACGGTTTCGTCGCCGACGTGAAGATCAAGGAGAAACCGGACTTCTGCTCGCTTGACTACTCGGTCAACCTGACCGATCTCCGACGGGTGAAGAAGCAGTTCGTGTGGTTCCAGGCGGCCGAGTAGGAAGCATCGCTTTCACGAAGGATCGAATCGCCGGGCGCCGCCGCGGGTCCCGCTAGGTTGCAGTCGCTTCGCGGCTGACGGACTCGCCCCCGGGCGGCTCTCGATGCTTCACCCGTCCATTGATCTGAGGAGAACTTTGAACCAGTCTTTCGGTTTCACCCCGTGGCGATCCCCTGCCCTGATGGCCTTGGCAGCGGCCACATTGCTGACCGGCCTGCTTGCCCTCTGCCTGCTGCCGGGCAGCGCCCGATCCGCCTTTCCCGGCAAGAACGGCCCGATCGCCTTCGAGCGATATCTCGGCTGGGAGGAAGGTGGAGATCAGATTTTCGTGATTCAGCCCGATGGATCCGGCCTGAGGCAGATCATCGAGACCCGTGAGGGATTCCAGACGAGGCAGCCTTCCCTGGATTCCGGAAGCGAGCGGGTCACCTACATCGGTGTGGACGAGAATTCACCCAAGGGCGAGGAGTGGGATCAGGTCTACGTCGCCGACCTGGACGGAACCGGCGCGACCAAGCTGACCGCTTCGCCCCGCGGCAATTCGGAGCCGAGCTTCTCGCCGGACGGCGAGTGGATCGTGTTCACCCGGTTCTTCGAAGAGGGTGACGTGCGGATCTACAAGATCCGCACCGACGGCACCGAAGAGACCGAGATCCATTCCGGAGGCTGGAACTACAGTCCCGAGTTCTCGCCCGATGGATCGAAGATCGCCTTTCTGGTCGACGGTGCGATCCGGATGATCGACGCCGACGGCAAGAACGAGGCCATGGTCGCCGATGGCGCGAGGACCTGGGGAGGAACCCGGCTCTCGTTCAGTCCCGACGGAACCCGCATCGCGTTCGAGTCGAATGAAGCCGTGCAGGGCCAGACGGCACTGCCCCGCGGCATTCACGCGGTCAATCTCGACGGAACGGGGCGCGAGGTCCTGGTGCCGGCCGGCAACCTGGAGTTCTTCGATCCCATGTTCTCCCCGGATGGCGGCTCGCTGCTCTTCAACCAGTCGCAGATGCCGGGACGGCGCCTGGAGCTGACGCCGCAGGGCTTCGGATTCAACATCGGGAATCTGGCGACCGGGGCCGGCGTGCTTCTGCCGAACATCGAGATGGGCTCCCAGAATCCGTTCTGGGGCAACCTTCCGGACGACCCGGATCCGGAGCCGGAACCGAAGCCCGAGTGCAGGATGCGCTTCACCAAGGCGCGGTTCTTCGTCTTCAAGAAGAAGCCGGTCTACCGCCTGGTGGCGAAATACTGGTCGAAGGAGCCGGGCCAGGTCGAGATTTCGTTCTTCGCCCGCAACGCCGACGGTTCGCGGGGCAAGTCGATGGGCAGCCTGACCCGCGCCTTCCAGTCCGAGGGCCGCTTCCGGATCCGCCACACGGTCGGCAAGCAGCGGATCAGGCAGCTGCGCAAGGCGAAGCACGGCTTCATCGCCGATTTCCAGATCAAGGGCGGGACGCCCGATTACTGTGAGATCGCCGCGTCGCTCGACCTGACCGACCGGCAGTTCGTCAAGAAGCAGTTCGTCTGGTTCGTCCCGTAGCGCTCATCTGAGCGGACATTGCGAAACCCGGGCGCCACCGGCGCCCGGGTTTTCCAGCGGAAATTCGCGATTGCGCCTATTGTCGTCGGATGAAGATCATGGGAGCGCTTGTCACGGCGGGCACCGCCCTGCTGCTGGTACTGGCCCCGGGCCCCGCCCAGGCGGCCTTCCCGGGGGAGAACGGGTCGATCGTGTTCGATTCCTTTGACGGTGAGGTCAGCCAGGTCTACGCGGTCAAACCGGACGGCAGCCGCCTGAGGCCGCTGACCGTGCCCGCGCCGGGTGTATCCAACTACAACCCCGCCATCGGTCCCAGCGGCGACAGGGTCGCGTACACCAGCCACGGCACCCCGGGTCCCACTGAGATCCGTCTCGTCAACCTCGATGGAACCGGCGACGTCCAGCTGACCGACGGACCCAACAGCAGCTCGATGCCCTCTTTCTCGCCAGATGGCGAGAAGATCGTTTTCTCCAAACCGGGTGTGGGTGCTGATGCCATCGCCACGATCAACGTCGACGGCACCGGCCTGACCCAGCTCTTCGGCCCTGCTTTCGCCCTCAACCCGGCGTTCTCGCCCGACGGTTCGAAGATCGCCTTCTTCGGTCCCACCGGCGCTCTCTGGCTGATGGAGGCCGACGGCTCCGATCCTCATCAGATCGCCGCCGGCGGCCTTGCCGGTCACGGGCGGCCTTCGTTCAGTCCCGATGGCACCCGGATAGCGTTCGGCAGCATGGAGGCCGAAGTCGGGCAGGCCGTCATGGGCGCCGGCATCCACTCGATCAAGCCGGACGGGACCGACCGGCGGCTTGAGGTGCCGGTCAGTCTTCCGAATCAGCCTTCCTTCCCGGCCTACTCGCCCGACGGCGAATCGCTGGCCTACGTGAACGAGTTCCTGGAATTTCCGTTTCCGAACACGCCTCCCCCAAAGACCATCAGGATCCTCGATCTCACGTCCGGCACTTCTGTGCCCGTCCCGACCGAGCAGACGAACATCAGCCAGATCGACTGGGGCGTTTTCACGTCCGATCCGCCGAGCTGCGAAACCGACCCTTCTCTCTGCCCGCCGCCCCCGGAATGCAAGACCCGCTTCACCAAGGCCCGGTTCTTCGTGTTCAAGAACAGGCCGGCCTATCGCCTGGTCGCCAGGTACTGGTCGAAGGAGCCCGGCGAGGTGGAGATCTCTTTCTTCGCGCGCAATGCCGATGGTGCGAAGGGCAGGTCGATGGGCAGCCTGACCCGCGCTTTCCCGACCGAGGGCCGCTTCCGGGTCCGCAAGACGGTCGGCAGGCAGCGGATCAAGCAGCTGCGCCGGTCCAGGCACGGTTTCATTGCCGATTTCCGGATCAAGGGGGCCCTGCCCGAATACTGTGAGATGGCGGGCTCGCTCGACCTGACCGATCCGCGGCGGGTGAAGAACCAGTTCGTGTGGTTTACGAGATAGGCGCCTGAACCGTGTCCCCGCCGAGCTCGCGGATCCGGTCGAGCAGCTCGATCAGCTGCTCGTGGGATTCGGTCGAAAGCGCGCCCATCCCGAACTTGTCCCGGTTCAGGAGTTCGGTCGCCTTCTCGGCGACGCCCCGGCCGGGTGCGGTGATCCGGGCCAAGGTGGTCCGGCGGTCGGTGGGGTGGGGGACCCGGCTCACGTAGCCGGAGCGTTCGAGCCGGTCGATCAGGCTGGTCACGCTGGTCGCGTGGACCTGCAGGCGCTCACCGACCTTGCCCATCGGCAGCGAACCGTCGCCGCTCAGGTAGAGCAGCATCAAGGCCTCGTACCGGGCGAAGGTGAGGTCGAACGGCTCCAGCTTGCCGTTGAGATGGGCCATCAGGATCTGCTGGGCGCGCATCAGGGTTGTGACCGCGGCCATCGACGGCGCCGGCTCTTCGCCCCAGTTCTTCTCCCACTGGCGGCGGGCCTCACGGAGCAGGTCGATTTCACTCATGCGCACATCACTTGACAAGCCAAATTACCAGAGTTTGCAAAATTGCTCGGATGCCCTACTATCTGATTACCTAACTTATGGAACCCACTTCGACGCCACCCACAGACAGCCCGGCCGAAAGCTCCGCCTCAGACAAGGCGGCGAAGGCGGCGGACAAAGAGTTCAAGACGATGTCGGGCATTCCGATCCGCGCCCGGTACGGTCCCGAGGATCTGCAGGGCGATCCGGCGGAGAAGATCGGTGAGCCGGGCAGGTACCCCTTCACCCGCGGTCCCTACGAATCGATGTACCGCGGCCGCAACTGGACCATGCGCCAGTTCGCCGGGTTCGGCACGGTCGAGGAGACCAACGAGCGGTTCCACTACCTGCTGGAGCACGGCCAGACCGGGCTCTCGACCGCCTTCGACATGCCCACCCTGATGGGCTACGACTCCGACCATCCCCGTTCGCTGGGTGAGGTCGGACGTGAGGGTGTCGCGGTCGACACGGTCGACGACATGGAGGTGCTCTTCGACGGCATCCCGCTGGACGAGGTCAGCACCTCGATGACGATCAACGCTCCGGCGGCGATCCTGCTGGCCTACTACGTGCTGGTCGGCGAGCGTCAGGGCATCTCCCCGGAGAAGCTGTCGGGCACGATCCAGACCGACATCCTCAAGGAGTACATCGCCCAGAAGGAATGGTGCTTCCCGGTCGAGCCGGCGATGCGTCTGGTCACCGACATGGTCGAGTACTGCACCGATCACATGCCGCGCTGGCATCCGATCTCGATTTCCGGCTACCACATCCGCGAGGCCGGAGCGACCGCCGCGCAGGAGCTCGCCTTCACCCTGAAGAACGGTTTCACCTACGTCGAACGGGCGATCGAACGCGGCATCGACGTCGATGATTTCGCGCCGCGCCTCTCCTTCTTCTTCAACGCCCACATCGATTTCTTCGAAGAGATCGCGAAGTACCGCGCCGCCCGCCGCATCTGGGCCCGCGAGCTGAAGGAGACCTATGGCGCGAAGAAGCCGGAGTCGATGCGCCTGCGTTTCCACACCCAGACCGCCGGTGTCTCCCTGACCGCGCAGCAGCCGCTCAACAACATCGTGCGGACCGCGATCGAGGCGCTCGCCGGAGTGCTCGGCGGCACCCAGTCGCTGCACACCAACTCCTTCGACGAGGCTCTCGCCCTGCCGACCGAGGAAGCCGTGCGGGTCGCGCTCCGCACCCAGCAGATCATCAGTCACGAGACCGGGGTCACCAACACCGCCGATCCGCTCGGCGGCTCCTACTTCGTCGAGGCGCTCACCGACGAGCTCGAAGCCGAGGCCTACGACTACTTCCGCCGGATCGACGAGTTCGGCGGCATGGTCGAAGCGGTGCGCCAGAACTTCCCGCAGCGGGAGATCGGCGAGGCCGCCTTCACCTTCCAGCGCGAGCTCGACGACGGCGAGCGCACCATCGTCGGCGTCAACCGCTACCAGCACGAAGAGGAAGAGGTGCCGCTGCTGCACATCGACCCGGCCTTGGAGCAGGTCCAGGTGGAACGGCTGAGAAAGACCAAGTCCGAACGGGACTCCGCGGAAGTCGAGGCGACCCTGGCCGAGCTGAAGCGCGCCGCCGAAGGTGACGCCAACCTGATGTACCCGATCATCGAGTGCGCCCGTGCCCGCGTCACCGAAGGGGAGATGATCGAGGCGATGCAGGAGGTCTTCGGCACCTACACCGAGACCCCGGTCTTCTAGGCCGGAGCTAGGATCAACCGAATGAGCGCCGTAGCCGAACCGAAAATCGATCACAAGATCCGCGTCGTCGTCGCCAAGCCCGGACTCGACGGGCACGACCGCGGAGCGAAGATCATCGCCCGCGCCCTGCGCGACTCCGGCATGGAAGTGATCTACACCGGGCTCCACCAGACTCCCGAGCAGATCGCCGAGACCGTGATCCAGGAGGACGCCGACGCGATCGGCGTCTCGATCCTCTCGGGTGCCCACATGACGCTCGTGCCGAAGATCGTCGAGCTGCTCGAGGCCCAGGGAGTAGACGACGTCCTGATCACGGTCGGCGGCACGATCCCGACCAAGGACATCGAGGCCCTGAAGGAGATGGGTGTCTCCGGGGTCTTCACCCCCGGATCGCCGACCGACGAGATCGTCGAGTTCATCCGCAACGGTGTGACCAGGGACCGCGAGCTCTAGACGGTGTGAGCCGGATCAGCCCGGCTGGAGGCGCAGCTGATCAACCGCCAGGGATCCCTCGCCGCGGATACGCAGGCGGTGCCTGCCGGCCCTCAGCCGGACCTTGCCGAGGGTGATCTCGATCGCCCGCTCTTCCGGACGGTTCAGATCTCTGGTCACGCCTCCGCCCTTGGGCCGAAGCCAGGTGACCGGGGTCGCGTCCGGACCGGCAAGTACCCGTAGGCGCAGGGTGTAGCTGCCGGTCCTCGGCACCCTGTAGGCAAGGGCCGGAAGAGTGCCACGCGGACCCGCCGGGCTCAGGGTCGCACCGGCATAGCCGAAGAACCGGCGATCGTCCAGCCGGACGGATCCGGCGGCGGGCGAGAAGGGCGCTGACTCGGCCTGGATGGCGATCGTCCGGTCCCCTCCGGGAGCGGCGATGTCGGCCGAGAGTGAAACCGGCCGGCCGAAGTCCGGCGTGTTGCCGTCCCAGCCGAACCGCTGGGCACGGGTCGTCCGGAGCCCGCCGGTGAAGCAGCCCCGCGCGTCTTCTGTCGCGTGATAGACCATCCAGCTCTGCCGGCCATCGGGCGAGGTGAAGAACGAGCCGTGACCTGGTCCGTAGACGCCCAGTTCGGGATCCCCCTGGAACACGGCGCCCGCGGCCTTGGCGGTCGCCCAGGTGGCGGGATCCATCAGGTCGGACCGGAGGGGGACCGACAGCCGGCCGAGCGCGTACTGCCCGGCGCCACACCAGCTCGCCGAGAAGATCACGTGCAGGCGGTTCTTCCGGATCAGGATCTCCGGTCCCTCGTTGATCGGCACCGGGACCGATTCCCATGGGCTGGTCGGCGCCGAGATCTCGATCGGTTCTCCTCCGACGGTCCACGGGTTCTTCAGGCGCATCAGCATGATCGAGGTCGGCGTCCACGAGGCACCACCGGCGTAGAGGAGGTAGAGCCTGCCGTTCAGCCTGCCGACGGTGGCGTCGATCGCGTAGGGCTCCGGCACTTCGAGCCGGCCCTTGAAGCGGTAGGGGCCGGCCGGGCTCTTGCCCTTGCTTTCGAGCACGTACATGCGGTGGGTGTCGGCACCGAGCTTGCTGTCCGGGCCGGTCGCGCTGAAGTAGACGTACCAGCGGATGCCGTCCGGGCCTTTGAGGCGATGGATCTCCGGAGCCCAGACCCCCAGGCTGCGCTCCTCGGGTTCGGCCGTGCCGGCCGGCGGCCAGAGGTGCCTCGGCCTCGCTCCCGCGAGTCCGGCCAGGGTCGGGGCGCTGCGAACCTCGACCCGGCCCGAGGTCGTGTAGGTCAGCCAGTACCTGCCGTCGTGGGTGAAGATCCAGGGGTCTGGGGAGTCTTCACCATCGGCCGATTCCGGAACCACCGGATTGCGGATCGAACTCTGCGCGGCGCTCGCCGGAGCCGCGGCGACGAGGATGCCGAGGAGGATCAGGCAGGCGAGGGCGACGGGGCGCGATGGGTTCATGGGCGGGCACTATAGGCGCGGGGTCCGGATCCACCGGTTCGCCCGACGGCAGATCGTCCGGGGGTTAGGGTTCGGCCATGTCCGAAGATTCCAGCTTGATCGAGGTGTTCGGCCTGGCCGACTGCGGCCATGGGGACGACCTGAGCCAGGCCGAGATGGTGGCGGGACGCATCGCCGAGTTCATCGGCCGGGCGGAGAGGACGCTCGTCCTCGCGCTGTATGACATCCGCATCCCCGATCCGGTCGGCAAGGTGGTCGCCGACGCCTTCCGGGCGGCGGCCGAGCGCGGGGTGGAGGTGCGGCTGGCCTACAACGACGTGGACGGCCATGAGGAAGGCAACTTTCTGCCGTCCGTCCACCCGCCGCCCGAAACCAATCCCGAGATCCTCAGCCGGCTGCCGATCCGGACGAAAGGCATCTCCGGGGTGCCGGACCTGATGCACCACAAGTACATGGTGCGCGACGAGGCGGCGGTCTGGACCGGATCGGCCAACTGGTCGATTTACTCGTGGACCCGCCAGGAGAACGTGCTCGCGATCATCGAGTCGCCCGAGCTCGCCCGCGAGTACCTGGAGAACTTCGAGGAACTCTGGGAAACCGGTGACGTCGCCCGCAGCGGCCGCGGCGATCCCGACCCGATCGAGGTCGGGGGCGCCGTCGTGCGCGCCTGGTTCACGCCGGGACACGGCGAGGCGCTGGCCCAGCGGATCGCCACCCGGCTCGGCACCGCCGAGAAACGCATCCGCATCGCTTCTCCGGTGCTCACCTCGGCGCCGATTCTCGGCACGCTGGCCGAGTACGGCGATCGCTCCGGACAGTTCGACATCGCCGGCGTGATCGATGAGCCGCAGACCGATCGTGTCTTCGAGCAGTGGGCAGCCACCCACTCGAGGTGGAAGATCCCGCTGCTGGCGAAGGTGCTCGAGTCGCTCCCGTTCTCCGGTAAGGACTCGGTTCCCTGGGGCACGGCCGAGCTGCGCAACTTCATGCACGCCAAGGTCACGGTCGTGGACGACACGGTCTTCCTGGGTTCCTTCAACCTTTCCCGGTCGGGGGAGGAGAACGCGGAGAACATGGTCGAGATCGAGGATCCGGCCGTCGCTCGGGCGATGGCCGGGTTCATCGACCAGACCCGGGAGAAGTACCCGCCGTCCACGGTGCCGGGCTCGGCCGCCGGGCGAAAGGGCTGACCCGGAATCGCCGCTGCCGAACGTCGCGCCCAACTGGTCCAACCTCTTTGCGGAAATCGCGCTATGGTCTCGCCAGGACTGAACCCGCGAAGGAGGAGCGCATGTCTAGTTTCCGTCGGAACCTTTTGTCGTGCCTGGCGATCTGCCTGGGACTGATGGCCGCGGTTGGGGCCACGACGGCCTCGGCCGAATGCACGATCCTTCCGGGAGGAACCCTGGGTGATCCAGAGCCATCGCCCGTGCCCGACCGGGCCGGAAGCCCGACCGACAAGGGGCCGGGCGCCAGGGGCGCGAACCCGACCGTCGACGGACTGCCGAGCCGGGTCGACCTGAAGACCTCGCAACTCTCCAGCAATCGCAACCACTACTTCGGTCTCCGCGGCGGCAGGCTCTACGTGAAACCGAACTTCGAACGCACCGGCGAACGCGGCCCCTGGGAGCACGTCGAGACCCCGGCCTGCCTCGACGGTGACATCAAGGCGATCGGCGCCGACGACGACGAACTGGTCGCGATCAACTCCGAGAACGCGATCTTCGGAATGGACCAGGCTCTCTCGACGCCGTCCCGCTTCAACTGGACCTCACGCTGGGGATTCCCGTTCTGGACCGGTCCCGGATTCACCGTTCCCGCCGACTCGCCGGTCTGGAGCTGGACCGTGATCTCACCGCGCGAATCCGAGTACTGGGTGGACCCGGCAGGCAACAGGCATCCGGTCGGGGAGGGCAAGGTCTCCCACATCCTCAGCGTCAGCAAGGACCGCCGTCGCATAACCATGAACGATCCCTGGCTGCCGCTGGACCGCAGCTACGAGGTGTGCACCCCGCTGCGGGGCGGGATCAAGATCCAGAACCTCAGCACCAGCGGCTCGGTGCTTTTCGCGATCGACCAGTCCGGCGGTCTCTACACCCGGCTCTGGGACTTCGACATCGCCGGTCTCGACAACCTCTTCTTCAGGTATTCGTACGAAGACCAGCGTGGGGTGAGCGACCCCGCGATCCAGCTGCCCGGCGCCCACTGGGTCAGGCAGCCGAGGATTCCGGGCACGATCACCGACCGGATCAGCATCACCACGGTCGGCCGCGGCACCGAGCACCGGACACTCCGGGTCGAAGGCAGGGACAAGGCCGGCCGTCCGGGCTTCTGGGAGAAGGATCTCTACAAGCTCAACGCCCCCGGAGCCTGGAAGTTCGTCTCGACCCCGAAAGCGAAGCTGCTCGGCAAGCCGCTGGCCAATCCCGCCGGGGATATCGGCCGGTACGCGCCCCGCCGGAACGAGGATGCCCGCTACGTTCTGACCGAGGGCGGTTTCTCGGGCGAGATCCCCGATTTCAACATCTCCTGCAACCTCTCGGTACTGCGGGTCAACCTGTCGGGCGGTGAGCCGCTCGACCTCGATCTTCACCTCGACGATCAGATCCGCATCCTGCCCCGGGCGCGCGGACTCGACGACGAGCCGCGCCAGGTGGCGGGCACGATCGAGGTCACCGACCGGGCGCGGGCCGTGGCCCGGAGGAACCCCGCCGCGAAACAGTTCATCACCGAGCACTTCGGTGACAGCCGATTCACGCCTGTCCCGATCGACGCCACCACGGACGAGATCTCGATTCCGTCGATGGGGTGGAAGTTCGGTCGTGAGGCCGATCCCGAGGGCGGCATGTGTGTGGTCGATCCGGGCTTCCGGACAGTCCGGCTCTCGCCTGCGGGGAGAAACCTGAAGTTCGCTTTCGAGACCGCGACCGAGAGCCCGGCCTCGATCGAGATCAGCCGGGTCACGGGGAAGCGGGCGGCCAAGGGCAAGGTCCAGAGGCGTCTCGTACGCACCGGTTCCTTCACCTGGAAGGACCGGCGGCCGAAACGGGCCGACGGCATCTACAAGGTCCGGATCTCCAGCCTCGGAAGGGGAGGGCGCGAGGACATCCGCGGCTTTACCTTCCGCCGGAAGAACAGCCGCTACACGAGCCTGAACGGGTCTCGGGCAGGGACGGTCAGGCCGAGTTGCGCGGGCTGAGACCTCCATCCGAGGGATCGAACCGCGGGCTGTCATGACCTTCCCGCTGTTGGGGGCCGTACCGGACTTCGTGCGGGAGGCCCAATCGATCCTCCGGGACGGCGGTACCTTCGAGTGGTCCACCGTCGCCCTGCTCGGACTGGTGATCTACGTCTACTCGGTGGAGGTCGAACGGCGGCGCTGGGACATCGTCCTGGCCGGACTCGCCTTCTCGATGATGGATCTTTTCAACGAACTGGTGAACTCGGCGATCTTCCACGCGACCGGCCGGGCACCCCTGTGGACGGTCACCGGCGATACGAGCTATCTGATCCTGATCGGCTTCACGATCGAGATCCTGTTCCTGTTCGCGGTGCTCGGGGTCGCTTTCGTCAAGCTGCTGCCGTCCGATCCGAAGGCGAAGATCCTCGGGCTGAACAACCGTCTGGCACTGGTCCTCGGCAGTTCGCTCGCCTGCGTGATCATCGAGATCTTCCTCGTTTCCACCGGCTACTTCCACTGGGAGTACTGGTGGTGGAACGAGCCCTTCATCCCGCTGATCGTGCTCTTCGGGTACGGCACCTTCTTCGGTGTCGCGGCCTGGGTCTTCGACATGGGCGAGAACCGCCGGCGCCAGATCAGGGTGGTCGGATCGATGGCGGCGGTCAACCTCGTCCTCGGGCTGTCGCTGGGCATCGCCGGCTGGCTCTGAGCCGGCTCCGATCCGAGGGTCGCCCTCGGCGACCCCGCATGCCCGTATTCCGCTGGCGAAACCCAGTGCGGATGCTCGTCCGGAGCCTTGTAGGCTCGGGTCGCAACACTGTGTGACGAATCCCGATTGACTCGTCAGTCAACTTGCGGCGTTTGTCGGTAAGATTGCGCGTCGCAAACCGTTTTTCGGCTCGTCAGGTGAATTTCAGGCGAGCCCATCCGTAACACCCCCTAAGGAGGCTTCACTTGAAGATTTGCGTCCTGGTGAAAGAGGTGCCAGACGCCGCGGTACAAAAGCGCATCGACACCGGCAGCATGCGGCTCGATCGTAGCGGCGAAAACAACCTCAATCCCTTCGATACCCACGCCATTGAAGCTGCCATGCAGCTCAAAGAGGGCGGCGAACTCCAGGTCGACGAAGTAGTCGCCGTGACCATGGGCCCGGGCTCCGCCCAGCGCGCCCTGCAGAAGGCCGTCGCTCTCGGCGCCGACCGCTCGGTCCACCTCTCGGACGACGCTCTCGTCGGTTCCGACGTCTGCGCCACCGGTCTCGCGCTGGCCAAGGTCCTCGAGTCCGAGAACCCCGACGTCGTCCTCCTCGGACAGCAGTCCGACGACGGCGAGTGCTACACGATCGGTGCCGTCGTGGCCGATCACCTCAAGATGCCTTCGCTGACGCAGGTCGTCGGCATGAAGGTCGACGGCGACAAGCTCGTCTGCGAGCGTCAGGCCGAGTACGGATACGACACGGTCGCTCTCTCGCTGCCCGCCGTCATCTCCGTCGGCGACGCGATCAACGAGCCCCGCTACCCCAGCCTCAAGGCGATCATGGGTGCCAAGAAGAAGCCGCTGGACACCAAGTCCGCCGGTGACGTCGGCATCGACGCCGCGCAGGTCGGTGAAGCCGGCTCGCAGACCACCGTCGTCGCGCTGAACCCGCCGCCCGCCAAGGAGCCCGGCGAGATCATCGAAGACGAAGACACCGCCGAGACGGTCGAGAAGATCGTTGCTTGGCTCGACGAAAGGAAGCTGATCTGATGGCCGGCATCCTGGTTTACGCCCTGCATGACGATGAGGGCAACTTCAACAAGAACTCGCTCGGCGCTCTCTCCGAGGCCGCCAAGCTCGCCTCCGAACTCGGCACCGAAGCCGCCGCGGTCATCGTCGGCGACATCTCCGACGAAGGTGCTGCCGGTCTCGGCAACTACGGCGTCAGCAAGGTCTACCGCGCCAAGAACGTCACCGAGGGTCTGGCTCAGCCGATCGTCGACGTCATGGCCAAGATCATCACCGACGACGGTTTCACCTACGCGCTGTTCGGCGGAGGCCTGCTCGGATTCGAGATCGGTGCCGGTCTGACCGCCCGCCTCGGCGCCGGTGTGACCATGGAAGTCACCAAGGTCAAGGTCGACGGTGGCAAGCTCGTCTCCGAGCGTCCGATCCTGCAGGACTCGCAGATCGCCGACGTCGGCTACGTCAGTGAGCCCGGCATCATCATCGGCCGCCTCAACGCGTTCGACATCAAAGAGACCGGCGGAACCGCCGAAGTCGTCGATGTCGACGTCGAGCTGTCCGAGTGGTCGACCAAGGCCGAACTCATCACCCGCGGCGAGCAGCGTGGCGCCGACGTGGACATCGAGGCAGCCGACATCCTGATCGGTGGCGGCCGTGGACTCGGTTCCGCCGAGGGATTCGAAGGTGCCGAGGCACTCGCCGACGCTTTCGACAACGGAGCGGTCGCCGCGACTCGCGCCGTCGTCGACGCCGGCTGGTACCCCTACGCCGCCCAGATCGGTCAGACGGGTAAGACCGTCGCGCCGAAGCTGTACCTGGCGGTAGGCGTCTCCGGGGCCATCCAGCACAAGGTCGGAATGATGAACTCCGAGAACATCGTCGCGATCAACAAGGATCCGAACGCGCCGATCTTCGAGTTCTCCGACCTCGGCATCGTTGGTGACCTCAACAAGATCATGCCGAAGCTCACCGAGGCCATCAAGGCCAAGAAGGGCTGAAGCAAGCAGTAGCTCAGACGGCCGGGGAGCGGTGTGAACCACGCACCGCCCCCCTGGCCTCTGATTAGGCTTTTTTCACCGCTCGCCTTCCCGAAAGGATCGTCCAAATGCCCCCCGTAGCGCCTTCCGAATATCCGCCCCCCTTCAGCTCCGAAAGCGTCATCGCTCGGCCGACCGATCCCGAGGACGAGCGCATTGAAGTAGGAGCCGCGATCGTCGGAGCCGGACCGGCCGGTCTCTCCGCCGCGATCAAGATGCTCCAGCTGCTCGAGGATCGTCCCGAGCTGGCCGAGAAGCTCGGTGAAGTTCCCGTCGCCGTGGTCGAAAAGGGCAAGGTCGCCGGTGCCCACGCGATGTCCGGTGCCAACATGCGCCCCTCCGCCCTGGAAGAGCTCTTCCCCGGTATGGACCGCTCCGAGTGGCCCGTATACCGCGAAGTGACCAAGGACGCGGTCTACCTGATGACCCCGAAGCAGGCATTGCCGCTGAAGCCGATGCCGCCGAACTTCAAGAACCACGGCAACTACGTGACCTCGGTCGCGAAGCTCTCCCGCTGGCTCGCCGAGAAGGCCGAGGAGATGGGTGCCTACATCCTCACCGAGACCGCGGCCGACAAGCTGCTGGTCGAGGACAACATCGTCAAGGGTGTGCGCTCCGGCGATCGCGGCCGCGGCCGTGAAGGCCAGGAGCTCGGCAACTTCGAGCCCGGCTCTGATCTCGTCGCCAAGGCGACCGTGCTCGCCGAAGGTGTCACCGGACATCTCACCTACGCCGCCCTCGATCACTTCGACATCAACGGACTCGACCCGCAGCGGTTCGAGCTCGGTGTCAAGGAGATCTGGGAGGTCGAGGAGCCACTCGACCAGGTCATTCACACGATGGGCTGGCCGCTGCGCAAGTCCGCCAAGTACAAGGAGTTCGGCGGATCCTTCATCTACCCGATGGAGGACAACAAGGTCACCATCGGATACGTGGTCGGTCTCGACTACACCGACGCCACCCTCTCGGTCCACGACGTGCTGCAGCAGTTCAAGATGCACCCGTTCGTCAAGAAGATCCTGAAGGGCGGCAAGCGGGTCGGCTGGGGTGCCAAGGCGATCCCGATGGGCGGCTACTGGTCGATGCCGAAGCGTCTCGCCGTTCCCGGCATGGTCATGGCGGGCGACAACGCCGGCATGGTCAACGTCGCCGAGCTGAAGGGCGTCCACTACGCCATGCATGCCGGCATGTACGCCGCCGAGGCGATCATCGACGCGCTCGAGAAGGACTCGGTCGATTTCTCCGAGTACGACGAGAAGGTCCGCAAGTCGGCCATCGAGAAGGATCTCTACAAGTCACGGAACGCCAGCCAGCCGTTCACCAAGGGTTTCTTCTTCGGTGGCGCGATGGCTTCCGCCATGACCCTCACCGGAGGACATTTCCCCGGCGGTCACTGGAAGAACCACGACGACGCGACCTACAAGATGGAGATCGGCAAGGCCGCCGACAACTACCCGAAGCCCGACGGCGAGTACACCTTCGACAAGCTCTCGTCGGTCTTCCTCTCCGGCAACGCGACCCGCGACGACGCGCCGAACCACGTGCGCATCCAGACCGAGGTTCCGCGAGAGATCGCGCAGACCTGGGTCTCGATGTGCCCGGCGCAGGTCTACGAGATCCCCGAAGACCAGCTCGAAAGCGACGCCGCGATCGTGGACGTCCACGTGACCGCCTCGAACTGCGTCCAGTGCGGAGCGATCACGGCGAAGGGCGGTCGACTCACGCTGCCCGAAGGCGGAGACGGCCCGCTGTACACCGAGACCTGAGTTTCGGAGCAGATACGTTCGAAAAGGCCGCCCCTGCAGGGGCGGCCTTTTCTTTTGCGGGGACGGTGAGCGAGCGGCGCCCGGGAACGTCGTATGCACGCCTGCCTTCGTCGTGGGACGGTGGGCGAATGGCGCCCGGGAACGTCCTATGCACGCCTGCCTTCGTCTGTCGCGATCCGGGCTCGCTCGTTGTCGTGGGACAAGTCGCTTCGCCGGATCGCTCCGATCCTCGGCAGGCGCACCTAGGACGTCCCCGTGCACCACTCTTAGGTGGGGTCGAACGGCCGAGTCTCAAGTGCCGGTTCGCGCTACACGCTCCGCGCACGAAGAACCTTGAGCTGGGGGCGATTTGGGTGCTGACAGCACCCAAATCGCCCCCAGTTGACCAGGCGCTCGTTCCCCCCCAGGCGTTCTGGGTCGAATCTGATGGTTATCTGGTGGCCTATTCGACCCAGAACCCTGGTTTGCTTGCGTGGGTCTGCTGGTTTGCTTGGTGTGGGCTTCGGGGTATGTCTCTGTCAGATCTTTTGGGGCTTCATCGATACTTGTAATTCGTTAGTTTGTTGTTAGGGAATACTCGTATTTTCTAGGCAGAGGAGAAGGACATGAATTCACCAGGCAGACGGCGATGGCTTCCTTCGCCATCGATGGCCGTGGCGGTATTGGCGATGGTGCTCGCATTGGGCGGCACGGCCACCGCGCTTTCGGGCAAGTTCTCCGTCAAGCGGGACGACATCGCTCCGAAGGCGGTCTCGAACAGCAAGCTCGCCGGCAAGGCGGTCACCAGCGGAAAGATCAAGGACGGCAACGTCGGCTCCTACAAGCTGAGACTGAACGGCAGCACCGCGGTGCTGGGTGAGTCCTCGACCACCTCGCAGACCCCGGTCGACCTCGGCGGCCCCTCGGTCTCGGTCAAGGTTCCCGAGGGTGCCATGCTCGCGATCCAGGCAGAAGCCGCGATCCGGGCCACCGGAAACGCCCAGGGCCGGGTCTATCTGACAGAACCGAGCCTCGTACCGACACCGGCACGAGTTCTCTCATCCGGTGCTACCGCCGACTTCCAGACCAAGTACTCGACCCCGGGCAGTACCGCCAGCGGGGCCGACGACGGAGTGGCCAGCAAGGTGCGCGCGGGGTGGATAGTGATGCCCTCGACACCCAGTACGAAGACATTCTCACTGCGCTACGACACGACCGGGGGAACGGCGATCTTCAAGGAACGCCGTCTGACCGTGACGGTTATTCGTTAATTGTCAGGCAGCTTCACGAAAGTCAAGCTCGACGTCCTGGATCCTGATCGGCGCGTTGGCGTCGAACAGGGTCTGGGATGCCGGGCGAGGCTTGCGAGGTGGCACTACCCACTCGTCACAGCCGCGAAAGGCATCAGCGAAAAGCTGTGCCTTCACACTTTTGGGACGAGCTTGATCGAATACCTCTTTAGCCATAGGGGCAATCCTCTCCTACCACAGGGGTTATGGAAAGTCTCTTCGCCCCGTCGGACGGAAAACCTGCCGCAATTTGCGGGGTCTCAGGACGACGCCGGCTTCGTCAGTACCGCCCAAAATCCCAGCTCACGTGCCGGGACAGCACTATCACTGGAATTTTGAGCGGAAATCCTCGCCGGGCGCCGCCCTGAGACCCCGCAAATGAGGTGGGAGAAGAGGCCAACTTGACGACTTCTCTAAACTTCATTGAATGAAGGCAGATATCCACCCCGAATACACCCTGGCCAACGTTCATTGTTCGTGTGGCAACCAGTTCTACACGCGGTCCACGAAGGCTGATCTCCACGTTGAGCTTTGCTCTGCCTGCCATCCCTTCTACACCGGCAAGCAGAAGCTGGTCGACACCGGTGGACGCGTCGAGCGTTTCCAGCGCCGCGCCGCCAAGCGCGCCAAGGCCAACGCCGGCCAGGAGTAGCGGTCCGGCCGGGCGGTACGCCCGGCCGTCCCCAGCTTTTCCCCGCGCCCTGCTCTAGGGTCGCTGGCCCATGGAATCGTCGCTGAACAACGGCGCCACCGAGACGGACGCGCCGGACATCGAGGCGAGGACGATGCCGGACGGCGCCCTCGTCGCCAAGCGGGACGCCCCCGTGGGCGGCCAGGCGGTGCTCGAAGGCGTGATGATGCGCGGCGTCTCCAACTGGGCGGTCGCGGTCCGCAACCCCGACGGTGAGATCGAGATCACCCGCGAGGGCATCGTCTCCTGGGCACAGCGCCATCCGGTGCTGCGCTGGCCGCTGATCCGCGGTGTGGTCGCGCTCGCCGAATCCCTGAAGATCGGATTCAAGGCCCTCGGCATCTCCGCCAACGCGCAGCTGACCGCCGAGGACGGGGTGGAGGAAGAGGAGATCGGCGGTCTCGCCTGGGGCCTCACCATCGTCTTCTCTCTGCTGCTGGCGATCGGCCTCTTCTTCGTGGTCCCGGTCGGGCTGACCAGTCTCTTCAAGGATCAGCTCGGCTCGCCGGTGCTCTTCTGGCTGGTCGAAGGCCTGCTCAGGACCGCCATCTTCTTCGGCTACATCGTCGCGATCAGCCGGCTGAGGGATCTGCGCCGGGTGTTCGAGTTCCACGGGGCCGAACACAAGACGATCTCCTGTTACGAGGCCGAAGACGAACTGACCCCGGCGAGAGCCAAGCTCTACTCGCGGCTCCATCCGCGCTGCGGCACCAGCTTCCTGCTGATCGTCATGGTGCTCGCGATCTTCGTCTTCGCGCCGATCGGGCTGCCCGCCTGGTACTGGCTGCTGCTGTCACGGATCCTCGGGGTGCCCCTGATCGCCGGACTCGCCTACGAGGTGATCAAGTGGGCCGGCCGCAACCGCGACAAGTCCTGGGTCCGGGTTGTCATGTGGCCCGGGCTGATGCTCCAGAACCTGACCACCCGTGAGCCGGACGAAAGCCAGCTCGAGGTGGCGATCGCGGCACTGAATTCGGTGCTGGAAGTGGAACGGCCCGAGGACAACGCCGACCTCGAACCGATCGAGATCGTTGCCTGATCGCGAACCGGCCCTCCGGTCGTCACAATCAACCCAGTGATCAACCGGCTCATAGAACAGATCGAAGAGCGCTTCGCCGAGCTCGAGCGCGCGATGAGCGACCCCGAGGTCATCAGCGACCGCGAGCGCTACGCCGAGGTCGGACGCGAGTACCGGCAGGTGTCGAAGGCCCACGAGTTCGTGCTGGAACACCAGACCCTGGTCGACGACCTTGCCGGAGCCCGCGAGCTGATCGAGGAGATGGGCGACGACGACGAGCTGCAGGCCGTGGTCAACGAGGCACCGAAGCGGATCGCGGAGCTCGAAGAGGAGATCCGCCTGGCGATGGTCGATCCCGATCCCAACGACGACAAGAACGTCCTGGTCGAGATCAGGGCGGGTACCGGCGGGGACGAGGCGGCCCTGTTCGCGGGTGATCTCTACAAGATGCTCACCCGCTACGCCGCCGAACGCGGCTTCAGCACCGAGACACTCTCGCAGTCACATGCCGAGCAGGGAGGGTTCAAGGAAGCGACCTTCGCGGTCAAGGGCGATGCCGCCTACTCGGTCTTCAAGTACGAGGGTGGCACTCATCGTGTCCAGCGGGTCCCGGAGACCGAGTCACAGGGCCGGATTCATACCTCCACCGCCACCGTCGCCGTGCTTCCCGAAGCCGAGGACGTGGAAGTCCAGATCGAGCAGAACGACCTTCAGATCGACGTCTACCGCTCATCGGGCCCGGGCGGCCAGTCGGTCAACACGACCGATTCCGCCGTCCGCATCACCCACAAGCCGACCGGAATCGTGGTCTCGATGCAGGACGAAAAATCACAGCTCCAGAATCGCGAAAAGGCGATGCGCGTCCTGCGCGCCCGAATCTACGAGCGCCAGCTCGCCGAGCAGCAGGCGGCGATCGCCTCCGAACGCAAGGCTCAGGTCGGCACCGGTCAGCGCTCCGAGAAGATCCGCACCTACAACTTTCCCCAGGGCCGGGTCACCGACCACCGGATCAAGCTCACCTCTCACGATCTCGACGGCGTCCTCCAGGGCGACCTCAGCGAGTTCACCGGCGCGCTCGCCGGCGAAGAGAAGCGCCAGCGCCTCGAAGCGGCGCAGGCCGGCTGAGTCATGTCCGATCCGAAGATCTCCGACGGCGCCCCCCAGGGTGAGGCGCTGTCCGCGGCGGTCGAGAGCTTCGAGGCCGCCGGCATCCAGATGCCCCGACTCGACGCGGAGGTGATGCTCTCCAGCATCACCGGGCGGGACCGCTCGAACCTGATCGCGAGCCCCGAGACCCCTCTGACACCAAGCCAGTCCAGGACCTTCGCGAGCGCGGTCCGGCGGCGTCTGCGGCGCGAGCCGGTCGCCTACATCCTCGGCAGTAAGGGCTTCCGTTACATCGATCTGAAGGTCGATCCGCGGGTGCTGGTGCCCCGTCCGGAATCGGAGATGCTGGTCGAGTTCGCGCTCGAGCGCCGGCCGAAGACCGTGCTCGAGATCGGCACCGGTTCGGGGGCGATCGCCCTCGCGGTCGCCGATGAGATCGCCGGCTGCGAGGTGCTGGCCACCGACATCTCGGCCGACGCGATCGCGGTCGCGAGCGCCAACGCTGTGAACCTCGGCCTCGACGACCGGGTCGAGTTCCTGCTCGGATCGCTGCCCGAGTCAGGTGATTTCGACCTGATTCTCGCCAACCTGCCCTATGTGGCCGATGGTGAGGGCCTCGCTCCCGAGATCCGCGGCTGGGAACCGGACGTCGCAGTGTTCGGCGGCAAGACCGGCTACGAGGTCTTCGAGACGGTTCTGTCCGAGCTGGCCGGCAGCGAGATCGAGACCCGGGCGATCGCTCTCGAGATCGGACACGGACAGGGAGACGTGATCTCCGATCTGGTCCGTGGTGCCGGTTTCGAGCAGGTCACGCTCTGGCCCGATCTGGCGGGCATCGGCCGGGTCGTGATCGGTCACAATCCGCAGCCGGCGGCGCCCGCTTGAAATGATCTGGTCGTGAAAGTCATCGCGACCGACATGAACGCCGGCGACGCCGCTCGCCAAGCCCTTGAGAGCTGCATCAGCAAGGGTGAGGTCGTCCTGTTCCCCTCCGACGGCATCTACGGGCTCGCCTGCGACCCGCTGAACGAGAAGGCCGTCGACCGGATCCACGCGATCAAGGGACGCGACGACGGCAAGTCCTCGGCGGTCATGTACTTCTCACCGCTCGCGATGAGGGAGCTGGTCCGCGATCTCGGCCAGAAGGTGAGCGAAGCTTTCGGCCGGCTGCTGCCGGGTCCGGTCACGCTGATCGTGCCGAACCCGCGGCACCGCTATCCGCTGGCCTGCCGGGAGGATCCCGCCAGGCTCGGTGTGCGGGTGATCGACGGTCCTCTGGCCGGGGTCCGCTGTCCGATCTTCCAGACGAGCGCCAATTTGAGCGGGGAGCCGGCGCCCGCCTCGTTCGCGGGTGTGGTGCCCGAGGTGCGCGAGGAGGTCGATCTGGCGATCGACGGCGGCGAGCTGACCGGCCTGCCCTCGACCGTGGTCGATCTGACCGAGCTGGACGAGAACGGGGTCTGGACTGTCCTCCGTGAGGGCGGGATGTCCAGGGGCGACCTGATCGCCGCCCTGGGGCACTAGCAAGGAATCAGGATCGCTTCACCCAACAAGGAATCAGGATCGCCTCACTTCGTTGTGCGATCCTGATTTCGAAGTACGAGCGGAGTGAGCGGGCAAGCTGATACCCCCGCGCAGTGCCCGGGGGGCCTTGTTCAGCAGCCCTGGTTCTTGACCCGCCTGTAGGGCAGCTTCACGATCCGCTGGGCGACGTTGTTCTTCTTCTCCAGCTCGAACAGCGAGTTGTACGGATCCAGCCTGAGCACATAGGCGAAGCAGCCCTTAAGTCCGGTGACGTCGATCCACTGCAGGTCGTAGGTGGACGGATAGATGTCCGACCAGCCGACCGAGGTTCCCAGGGTGACCCGGTTCTCCTCGGGGTTCTGGTTGCAGGCGGGGTAGACCGCCTCGCTCGGGGAGCGCGGCCCCGGGTTGGTGTTCTCCAGGTCACGGAAGCAATAGAACTGCTTCGGCCCCTCTTTCACCTTCTTCACCTTGCGGCGGTTCTCGTCGATCCGCCACAGCTCGAAGTGGAGGGGATGGGCGACCTTCCAGTAGGCGCCGCCATACTGCTCGCCGACGTTGAAGAAGCGCAGGCGGGCCTGGGTCGGAAAGAGCGAGTAGCCGCCGTTCTTCTTGACGATCGCCTGGGTCACGTTCATCGAGCGCTCCCGGTCACGCCGGCCGCGCAGCTCCATCGGCCCCTGGCCGCGGCTCTTGATGTCGTTGGTCGCCCGCAGCAGCATCCGGCCGGGCTCGGTGCGCTTGTCCACATACATCTCCGAGGGCTTGCCGATCCGCAGGTCGGGGCAGAGCAGCCGCTCCCTCTGCGGCGCCTTCGCGGCACAGGGTCCGCTGCCGTCGGCGGATGCGGTGGATGTGAGCGGGCCCGAGGCGAGTGCGGCGGCGAACAGGACGGCGAAGGTTTTGAGAGTACGCATTTTCACGGAGTGAATCATGCCGAAATCACCTTGCCCGAATCTTGCGGCGGCGAATGAGATCAGCCGATGGTAGTCTCGCGCCATGCGTATCGCAATGGGGGCCGACCACGCGGGGTTCGACCTGAAAGAAGCTGTCAAGTCCAGGCTCGAAGCCGCCGGTCACGAGGTCGAGGATGTCGGGACGCACTCCTCCGAATCGACCGACTATCCGCCCTTCGCCGCCGAGGCCGCGACCCTCGTCGCCAGCGGTCAGGCGGAGCGCGGCGTGATCGTCTGCGGATCCGGCAACGGGGTCGCGATCGTCGCCAACAAGGTCAACGGAATCCGGGCCGTCAACGCGCATGATGTCGCCGAAGCCGAGATGGCCCGGCGCCACAACAACATCAACGTGGTCACCCTTTCCGGTGCACGGCTCAGCCCCGACGAGGCGGGCGCGATCGTCGACGAGTTCCTCTCCGAGGAGTTCGAGGGCGGCCGTCACGAGCGTCGCGTCGGTGAGATCGCCACGGTCGAACGGGCCGTGGCCGAACGGACCGACACCTAGGGGATTGCGGCGGGCCAGGACGAGATGACCGGCCGCCTCTACAGTCTCGCCTCATTCTGCATCCGGCACCGTCGGATCGTGGTCGCCTTCTGGATCGTCCTGGCGATCGCGATCTCGGTCCTCGCCTCCTCGTTCGGCAAGCAGTTCGCCGACGATCTCACCCTTCCCGGCAAGGACAGCCAGCAGGCGACCGACCTGGTCGATTCGAAATTCCCGGGCCAGTCCAACGGTTCGAACCCCGTCCTGTTCAAGGCGAAACAGGGCAAGATCACCGATTCGGCGAACCAGAAAGCGGTCGAGGGCGCGATCAAGGAGCTCTCGAAGGACAGCGAGGTCACCTCGATCAACGACCCGTTCTCGAAGAGCGCGCCGGGCCAGGTGAGCAAGGACGGCAAGATCGCCTACGCCTCGATGGTGATCAGCGACGGCCCCGGCGACCTCAGCGACGAAACCGCCCAGGATCTGGTCGACGAGGCCCATTCCGCGGCCGGGGACGGCCTCAAGGTGGCGGTGGGGGGATATCTCGGGCAGCAGGTCTCGAAGCCCTCGACCGAATCGAGCGAGGTGGTCGGGCTGGTCGTGGCAATGATCGTGCTCGCCCTCACTTTCGGCACCGTCGTCGCGATGGGCCTCCCGATCCTCAGCGCGGTCTTCGGGCTGGGGGTGAGCATGGGCCTGATCACCCTGCTCAGCAACGTGGCCACGGTCTCCACGGTGGCGCCGACCCTGGCGACCATGATCGGGCTCGGTGTCGGGATCGACTACGCGCTGTTCGTGGTCACCAGGCACCGGCTGGCGATGCACGAGGGACATGATCCGCCCGAGGCCGCCGCGCGCGCGGCCGCGACCGCCGGCGGTGCCGTCGTCTTTGCCGGGAGCACCGTGGTCGTCGCCCTGCTCTCGCTCGGCCTGGCCGGCATCCCGCTGGTCTGGACGCTCGGCTATACGGCCGCGATCGCGGTGATCGTCGCGATGCTCGCCTCGATCACCTTCCTGCCCGCTCTGCTTGCGATGATCGGCCACGGAATCGAGCGGCTGCCGATCCCGCTGCCCCACAACACCAAGGCCGACCATGAGGCCCACGGCTGGCGCCGCTGGGCCGAATGGGTCGCCCGGCATCCGATCCCCTCGGTCGTGGTCAGCGTGCTGATCCTGCTGGTGATCGCGCTGCCGGTGCGCAACCTGGAACTCGGCCAGGAGGATGACCAGGCGCTGCCGAAATCGACCGAGACCCGACAGGCCTACGACCTGACCACCGAGGGGTTCGGCGTGGGGGAGAACGGTCCGCTGCTGATCGCGATGGAGGTCGGTGACAAGGCCGATGTCGACTCGCTCAGCAAGGCGATCGGCAAGGCGGAGGGCATCGCCGAGGTGACCCCGCCGGCCTTCGACAAGTCGGGGGATGCGGCGATCTTCAACGCGGTCCCGACCACGTCGCCGTCGTCGATCGCGACCGAGGACACGGTCAGCCGGCTGCGGGACACGACCATTCCCGACACGCTGAAAGGCACCAAGAGCACCGCCCACGTGGGCGGACAGACCGCCGGATACGTCGATCTGGCCTCGGAGATCGCCGACAAGCTGCCGCAGGTGATCCTCACCGTGGTCCTGCTCTCCTTCTTCGTGCTGATCCTCGCCTTCCGTTCGGTGGTGGTGCCGCTACAGGCGGCGGCGATGAACCTGCTCTCGATCGGTGCCGCCTACGGGCTGGTCACCTTCGTGTTCCAGGAGGGGCACGGCGCGACCCTGATCGGGCTCGAGGGAGCGGTCCCGGTGGTGAGCTTCCTGCCGCTGGTGATGTTCGCGATCCTGTTCGGGCTCTCGATGGACTACGAGGTTTTCCTGCTGACGCAGATCAGGGAAGCCTGGAAGAAGACCGGCGACAGCGACCGGTCGGTGGTGATCGGGGTGACCTCCTCGGGCCGGGTGATCACCTCGGCCGCGCTGATCATGGTCGCGGTCTTCTTCAGTTTCGTACTGAGCGGCGATCCGGTGGTCAAGCAGTTCGGGGTCGGGCTCGCCTTCGCCGTGGCGATCGACGCGACCATCGTCCGCTGCCTGCTGGTGCCGGCCGTGATGATCCTGATGAAACGATCCAACTGGTGGTTCCCCGGCTGGCTCGACCGGCTGGTGCCGCGAATCGACATCGAGGGCAACGAGTACTTCGACATGCGGGAGACCGAGCGCCAGATCCGCGACCGCTAGGGGCTGGCGGCGTTGCTACCCTGAACCTTCGTTCCTGTCCGCGTGGAACCAGCCCGATCGGCTGGTCAGAGCCGAAAGGTTGTTTGAACCGATGAGCGCCCTCACCGAGAATCTTCTCGACGCCAAATTGGAAGATGTCGATCCCGAAGTGGCGGCCGCGCTCGACGGCGAGCTCGCCCGTCAGCGCGACACACTCGAGATGATCGCCTCCGAGAACTTCGTGCCCCGCGCCGTGCTGGAGGCCGCCGGTTCGGTCCTGACCAACAAGTACGCCGAGGGCTATCCTGGGCGCCGCTACTACGGCGGCTGCGAGCAGGTCGACATCGTCGAGCAGCTGGCGATCGACCGTGCGATGGAGCTGTTCGGGGCCGGGCACGCCAACGTCCAGCCGCATTCGGGCGCCCAGGCCAACAATGCCGCCTACATGGCGCTGATCGAGCCCGGCGACACGATCATGGGTCTCGCCCTCGATCACGGCGGCCATCTGAGCCACGGAATGAAGCTCAACGTGTCCGGCAAGCTCTACGGAGTGGTGCCCTACCACGTGTCCCGCGAGGATCTCCGGGTCGACATGGACGAGGTCGCCCGCCTTGCGGTCGAGCACCGGCCGAACCTGATCGTCGCCGGCTGGTCCGCGTATCCGCGCCAGCTGGATTTCGCCGCTTTCCGTGAGATCGCCGACTCGGTCGACGCCAAGCTGATGGTCGACATGGCTCATTTCGCCGGGCTGGTCGCCGCCGGCGAGCATCCCAACCCGGTGCCCTACGCCGATGTGGTGACCACCACGATCCACAAGACTCTGGGCGGCCCGCGAAGCGGCATGATCCTCAGCAGGGAAGAGCTGAAGGCGGACATCAACCGCGCCGTCTTCCCCGGCCAGCAGGGTGGCCCGCTCATGCATGTGATCGCCGCGAAGGCGGTCGCTCTCGGCATCGCTTCGACGCCGGAGTTCGCCGAGCGTCAGAGCCGGACGATCGCCAATGCCCAGGCGCTCGCCGCAGGCCTGATCGAGGGCGGCATCGACGTGCTGACCGGTGGCACCGACGTTCATCTGGTGCTGCTCGACCTGAGCTCGACCGGACTGGATGGTCAGACCGGGGAGGATCGTCTCGACCAGGTCGGGATCACCGTGAACCGGAACTCGATCCCGTTCGACGAGCGTCCCCCGATGAATCCTTCGGGTCTCAGGATCGGCACCCCGGCGCTGACCACCCGCGGCATGCAGCCCGAAGACATGACCGAGATCGCTTCGATCATCGTCGCCGCCCTCTCGGACGATTTCGAGGGTCAGCGTGAGGCACTGGTCGCGCGCAGCCGGGCGCTGATGGACAAGTACCCGCTGTACCCGGGCCTCTAGAGACCCGATGATCAGGTCCGACCGGTCCCCTCAGGCCGGTGTCCGATGAAGGTCTGGTTCGACTGCACCGCGGCGGCGCACCCGCTGGTGCTGAAGCCGGTCATCGACCGCTTCAAGGAGCGGGGCGACGAGGTGCTGGTGACGGCCCGTGACTACGGGCAGACGGTCGGCATCCTCGATCTGCTCGGGATCGAGCACAAGGTGGTCGGCGCTCACGGCGGCGGGTCGAAGTTCGGCAAGGCGAGGGCTCTCGCCGGACGGTCCGCCCGCCTCGCCGGGGTCGCCTGGAAGTTCCGGCCGGACCTGGCCGTCGCCCACGGTTCGGTCGATCTGGCCCTGGTCTCGGCGACCATGCTGATCCCTTCGGCCCAGCTTCAGGACTACGAGTTCGCGGGCCTTCAGCGCCAGATCGCGTTCCGGATCGCCAAGCGGGTCCTGGTGCCGGACACGATCCCGGTCGAGCGCATGGCCAAGATCGGGGCGAAGGGCGACAAGCTCGTCCGCTATCCCGGCCTGAAAGAGGATTACTACCTGGCGGGCTTCGAGCCTGATCCGGCGGTGATCACCGAGCTCGGCTTGGATCGTGAACGGGTTCTGGTGGTGGTGCGTCCGCCGCCGGAGACCTCCGAGTACCACGCCGACAACCCGCTCTACGACCGGGTGATCGACCGGCTGGCCACGGCCGAGGGGGTCACCGCGGTGATCATTCCCCGGACCGAGTCGCAGGCAGCGGTCGCCCGTGGCAAGAACTCTCCGAATCTGGTCGTGCCGGATCACGCGATCGACGCCCAGAGCCTGATCGCCTATGCCGACCTGGTGGTCAGCGCCGGCGGCACCATGAACCGCGAGGCGGTGGCGCTCGGAACTCCGGTCTACACGACTTTCGCCGGACGCATGGGAGGGGTGGACGAAGCCCTGATCGCCGAGGGCAAGCTCCAGGTGCTGGAGAGCGCCGAACAGCTGGAGCTCATGAAGCGAACCGGAAGCCCGGGAGCCAGGGAGCCGAGAGACCCGGAGTTCCTCGTGGAGGGGATCCTCGGCGCAATAGGCCCCAACTGGCAACCCCCGGCCTAGCCAGCCACCAACCTTCGAGTCGAACTGGGGGCGATCCGGGTGCAAATAGCACCCG
>Ga0335075_10000515_pt1 | contig 67460 bp, 63 predicted proteins | sample Lox_Sample_24_FD_206723 | JGI IMG/M metagenome (GOLD analysis project Ga0335075, IMG submission 206723) | Soil microbial communities from Loxahatchee National Wildlife Refuge, Florida, United States - Lox_Sample_2.4 | ecosystem: Environmental > Terrestrial > Soil > Wetlands | place: USA...
TCGATTCGGGGGTGGTCGTTGGTATCTGTGGATAGGCGTTTGAGGGGCCAGCGGGTGGCTCCGGCTGCTTGTCGGGTCGCCGGGTTTCGAGGCTCGGCGCTGGGGCGCCTCACACCTCAACCAGCGTCACCCAACGCCGGTTGAGGTGCGAGCGAAGCGAGCCTCGAAACCCCCGCAGCCCGACAAGCACGCCCGACCGAGGCCGTCGTACCGCTCACCGGGTTTCGAGGCTCGGCGCTGGGGCGCCTCACACCTCAACCAGCGTCACCCAACGCCGGTTGAGGTGCGAGCGAAGCGAGCCTCGAAACCCCGCAGCCCGACAAGCACGCCCCACCGACGCCGTTGTACCGCTCACCGGGTTTCGAGGCTCGGCGCTGGGGCGCCTCGCACCTCAACCAGCGGTCGGCACCCGCTGGGGCGCCTCGCACCTCAACCAGCGTTCGCGCGGCCGCCGCGAGCGGCGTGATCAAAGAACGACGCCGCCGTCAGCGGGTTCGCTGACGGCGGCGTCGTACGTGCCTAGTGCTTCAGGGTCACGGGACCCAGTAGACGTCGGCTCGGCGGTTGGCGGCCTCGTTCTTGCCGACGGGGTTGCGCGAGGACATGGCGACGGTGGTCGCCTTGGCCTTCACGCCGCGGGCGCGGAGGAACTTCACGACCGCGGCGGCGCGCCGGGCCGAGAGCTTCCGGTTGGCGGCGTTGTCGCCGCCGCCGTACGCCTGGGTGTTGCCGTAGACGACGACCAGCTCGGACGAGCGGAGCTTGGGCGCCAGGCGCCGCAGGGTCTTCTTCGCCGCCGGGGTGAGCTCGGAGGAGTTGAAGTCGAAGCGCACCGAGCCGATGAGCTCGAGGTCCTTCGTGCTGGGCTTGCCCGCGTTGACCTCGGTGACGCCGACCTTGGCGCGTCGGACGACCCGCGAGCCGTCGCGGACGACGATCGTGCACTTCCCCGCACCGGTGAGGACGACCCGCCCGGACGCGGTGCCGCAGACCTTCGCGGGCGACGCGGTGACGCCGTACGCGCTCTCGCCCTGGCCGAGCACCGTGACGGCGCGCGGTGCGCGCGCCTTCGCCGGCAACTTCGGGGCGGCCCAGACGGGGAACGCGACCGCGACCTGCTTGGACGCCGCGTAGTCGGCGTTGCCGGCCGCGACCGCGGTCAGGCGGCAGGTGCCGGCGGACTTCAGGACGACATCGCCCTTCGCCACGGCGCAGACCTTCGGGGTCTGCGTCGTCACGGTGACCGGCAGGCCGGCGGAGCTGGCGAACGTCACGCCCGCCGTACGCGCCGAGAGGGGGTAGCCGCGGCTGCCCGAGACCTTCACGTCCTGGGTCTTCGCGACCGGGGCGGCGACGATCGTGACCGTGCGGAGCACCTGCTCGGCGGCGGCGTACGTGTGGCCGTCGTGGACGCCGCCGGCCTGCTCGGCGACGATGACGCAGCTGCCGGGGTGGTGCGCGACGACCTTCGAGCCGTCCAGGGAGCACGGGCTCACGTCGGCCGCCAGGTCGTACGTCACGGGCAGGCCGGAGGACGCGGTCGCCTGGAGGCTCTGCGGGGCGTCGCCGACAGTCATCTGGGCCGGGTCCGGGAACGTGATCGTCTGCGGCAGGACCGGGTCGGCGGAGATCTCGAACGAGCGCGAGGCCGGCTCGGCGGCGTTGAAGACCGTCTCCACCGTCTTCACGTCGGCGTTGCCCTCCTGGGTCGCCTCCACCGTGCAGGTGCCGACGGCGAGGTAGTCGACCTCGGTGCGGACGCCGGCGGCGTACGCCGCGCGACCCGCGCGCCTGGGGAGCCCCACCTGGTCACCGGTGACCGCGCAGGTCTCCGGGGTCAGGCTGCGGTAGGTGACCTCGAGGTCCGAGGTCGAGGTCGCGGCCGGGTACTGCGCGTCGTCGCTCAGGTGGACGTCGTCGAGCTCGGGGAACGTGATGGTCTGGTCGAGGGCGGCCGGCCAGACGTGGAAGGTCTTGTCGGCGTGCGCCGCGTTGTACTCGAAGTGGCCGTTGCCGACCGGGCCGCCGCTCTGGTGGGCGCGGACCGTGCACTCGCCGAGAGCATCCGCGGAGACGGTGGAGTTGCTCGCGCGGTTCGTCGCGATGCACACCTCGGGGGTGAGCGACTCGAACCAGACCGGACCCTCGCTGTCGGCAGTGGCGTAGAGGACCTGGGACCCCTCGCCGATGCGCATGTTCTCGGGGTCGGTGAACTGCACCTCCTGGAGCCGGATGCCCGAGTTGACGATGAACGTACGGGACACCGGGGAGGCCGCCGCGTACTCCGTCTCGTCCGGCGCGATGCCGCCGGCCTGGGTGGCCTCGATGGTGCACTCGCCGAGCCCGACGAGCGTGACGTCGACGCCGTCGACGGTGCAGACCTCCGGGGTCAGCGACTCCGTGGTCACCGGGAGGCCGGAGGTCGCCGACACCACGAGCGGCTCGGGAGTCTCGCCGTGCGTGACGTCGGCGGGCTGGGTGAAGTCGATGGACTGTGCGCCGGGCACGGGCCAGTTGAAGTCGCACGCGTACGGCGTCCCGTAGGTGATCGTCGCGAGCGACTCGCTGTCGACGACGCTCGGGTCGTACCAGCGCCACTCGATGACGTCGGCCTCGAGCTCGGCGGCGAACTCGGCGTCCGCGCGCTTGATCGTGCCTCGCAGCCAGATGCTGTACTCGTCTCGGAGCACACCGTCGGCGAAGAGCACCAGCCAACCGTCGGTGGGCGCGCTGAACTCGGCGGCGCGCACCCCCTCGGGCAGGTTGCTCAGCTCCGTCCAGGTGCACGAGGCGGGAGGGAGCGTGGCGCTCGCGGGCGCGGCGATGCCGACCATCCCGGCGAACGTGCCGATGACGGTGATGGCGAGGGCGAGGAGGGCGGACAGAGCGCGCCGGACTGGCGACGCGCTCGTACCACTGACGTGGGTGACAAGCATGAGGAGTGACGGTGCCTTCGAGCTCGGGTCGTGCAGACGGGCGGATTTCGTTGCAGTACCTCAGGTCCATCGGCGGGAGGGGCGGGAGGCTGAGGCGTCGAGTCGCCTGTAGCGTCCAGGGGTGGCCAGTCGTCGCGGATCCAGCGCTCGCCGGCGCAGCACCTCGTCGCGGCGCAGCGGGACGCGACAGCCGTCACGGCCGTTGCCGGTCGCCGGGCGGGGCGAGCGGCTGTGGGTGCTCGACGTCCCGTACGGGACCCCGGTCGACGGCGCCTCCTGGCACCCCGCGGTCAAGACCCATCTGTACGTCGGCCGCGCCCTGCCCGCGCACCTCGCGCCCTACGCCCCGGGGCCGTACACGCTCGGGCGGTTCGTCGAGAACACGCTCAACCCCGACGACCCGACACCGGCTCCCGAGCCGACCGACGCGCTCGAGCCCCGGCGGATCCAGTTCGAGGCGGCCGACGCGATAGCGGCGCGGGCCGAAGCCGGCGGACGGCTGTTCCTGCTGGCCGACGAGCCCGGGGTGGGCAAGACGATCTCCGCGGTCCTCGGCGCGATCGCGGTGGGCGACCTGCGCGGCGCGGAGCGGGTGCTCGTCGTGGCCGACCGACCGGCCGCGATCACGATCGGCCACTGGTGCCGCACGATCGCGGCGCTCGGCGACGGCGGCCTGGAGTGGGTCGTGATCACCTGGGACCGGCTGGAGAAGGTCGCGGACCACACGTGGGACGTGATCATCGCCGACGAGGCCCACGCGCTGCGCCGTACGACGACGAAGCGGTGGAAGCTCTGGGCGCGGATCTCGGGGCACGGGAAGCCTCACGACGCGGCGCCGTTCGTCATCGCGACGACCGCGACGCCCGGACACACGCCGCTGGAGCTGCCGTACCTCGCGCCCGCCTATGCGCAGGTGCTCGGCGAGCCGATGCGGGAGTGGACCTCGGCGGCTCAGCCCGGTCCCACGTTCGCCGCGGCGCTCGAGCGACACGGCGTCGGCGTGGAGCCGGGCCGGTACGGCGCGACCTGGACCACCGATCCGGCGCGCCGCGCGGCGGACCTCAAGCTGGTGCGCGGCTGGCTCGCCGACGAGCGGCCTCCGGCGATGCTGCACCGCGCCGCACCGTGGGGGCCGGTGCCGATCTCCGGCATGCCGGTGGCGCTCACGCCGGCGGAGCGAGCGGCGTACGAGGCCGAGTGGGGCGAGTTCTGCCGCGAGATGGACATCGCGCGACGTGGCCGGAACGTCGTCAAGGGCCGGGCCGCGCTGCTGCGCTTCCGGCAGAAGGCGGGGTTGATCCGGGTCGACTCGACGGCCGCCTGGATCGCCCAGCAGGTCGAGGCCGAGCGCCAGGTGGCGTGCTCGGTCGAGTTCGTCGCCACCGCCGCCGACCCCATCGCCGACCGGCTGCGCGACTCGGGCATCGAGGTGGCCACGATCTACGGCCGCGACCGGTTCGACGCCGAGGCCGAGCGGCTCCGGTTCCAGACCGGAGAGGCGAAGGTCTGCGTCTTCACCACGGTCGCCTCGATCAGCCTGCATGCCGGCGAGACCCTCGGCGACGGCCGCCGGGCGAGCGCCGACCCACGGGTCGGCGTCTTCCACCAGGCGCGCTTCTCGGGCATCGCCGGACGGCAGGTGACCGGTCGCACCCACCGCGACCACCAGGTCTCGCCGTGGCACATCGCGTACGCCGAGGGCACGGTCGAGGAGCAGGTCGGCCGGGTGATGGTGGAGCGGATCGCCGCCGCCTCCGACGCGGTGGGCAGCGATACCACCGGCCTCGCCGACCTCGCTCAGCTCCTCGGCGCCGACTGGCTGCCGGCCGCGGCACTGACCGAGGACGGCGTGGGCGTAGACGGACGTACCTAAGTCGGGAATCCGGCACCGTGCTGAGCGTGCGGACGCTGGGCTGACGGCACTTACGTATGTCCGAGTACGAGGCCGGACCACCGGAGGATGACGTCATGACACACGTGCGACGCTTCGACCACGTCGGCATCACCGTCGCCGACCTCGACGCGGCGAAGGCGTTCTTCGTCGGGCTGGGGCTCGAGGTCGAGGGCACCGGGTCGGTGCAGGGCGAGTTCATCGACACCGTCTGCGGCCTCCAGGGCGCGCACTGCGAGATCGTCATGCTGCGCCCGCCGGACGGCGGGGCTCGGCTGGAGCTCGCGCGCTTCGTCACGCCCGACCACGTGCCCGGCTCGCCTGCCGCGATGGCCAACGAGCTCGGGCTGCGCAACGTGTCGTTCGAGGTCGGCGACCTGCAGGCGGCCGTCGACGCGGTGGCGGCGGACGGGTACGGGCTCGTCGGCGGCATCGGCGAGTACGAGGGCAGCGTGCGGATGGCCTATGTGCGCGGGCCGGAGGGGATCGTGGTGTCGCTGTTCGAGCAGCTGGGCTGACTCGCCGACGGGCGGGGGTGCTGAGGGCCGACTGTGGGCTCACGAGGTTTCGAGGCTCGCTTCGCTCGCACCTCAACCGGCGCAGGTCGTCGCTTCGCTCGCACCTCAACCAGCGTCGGTTGCGGTCGCAGCACAGGTTTTGCCGCTCAGCGGGACATGCCGGACGAGTTGTCGGCGGGCGCGGCGATCGTGGTTGTGACCCGGACCACAGGGCGCCTCGGGCGCCCGCAGAGGAGGAACGTTGAGCGCACGATCCTGGGCCGCCGTGGCGGCGGCCGTATTCCTGACCACGGGGCTGGCGAGCGCCCCCTCGACGGCCGCCCCGCCGGCCGCCCCGCCGGCCGCGGCGCCGAGCCGCCCCGACGCCGCCCCGGCGAAGCACGGGAAGCCGCACGGGCAGCACGCCGACCTGCGCAAGCCCCGCGGCACCCTGCTGAGCGCGCGGCCCCTGCGCACGGCGGCGGCGCTCCCGAGTGCGCGGGCCACCTACCTGGTCGAGTACGTCTCGGTCGGCGCCCGCGACCAGAAGATCCGCGTCACCGGCACCGTCTCCCTCCCCCGAGGCAAGGCCCCGCGCGGCGGCTGGCGCGTGCTGAGCTGGGCGCACGGCACCACCGGTACGGCGGACGCGTGCGCGCCGTCGCGCGACACCGTGGACGGCCCCGCCCACGACTACCTCGGCGGAGTCGACCAGACCCTCGACAAGTGGAGCGGCGCCGGGTACGTCGTGGCGAAGACCGACTACGAGGGCCTCGGCACCCCGGGCGACCACCCGTACATCAACGGCCCGAGCGCCGCGCGCACCGTGGCCGACATCGTCGTCGCGGCCCGCCAGCTCGACCGCCACGTCGGTCGGGAGTGGGTGGCCGCGGGCCACAGCCAGGGTGGCCACGCCGCCCTCGCCGCCGCGGCCGGACCCCGCAAGCACCGCGGCACCGAGCTCCTCGGCGCGATGTCACTGGCGCCCGGCGGCGTCGGACTCAGCCAGACCGCGCCGTACATCAAGAACAACCTGCCCGGCGCCCAGGCGGCGATCGCCTTCCTGCCGCCGCTGCTGCTCGGAGCGGCTGCCGCGACCGACACCGTCGACGCTGACGCCCTGGTCACGGACGTCGCCCAGCCTCTGCTCGACGCCGGCCGCACCGGCTGCATGGGCGCCATCCGGGAGGTCGCCGAGACGCTCACCCCGCCGCAGATCTTCGAGCCCGACGCCGACTTCGGCCCGCTGACGGCGTACCTCGACTCGCAGGACGCCGTGCGGTTCGCTCCCCGGGTGCCGACCTTCGTCGCCGCCGGCACCGCCGACACCCTCGTGGCGAAGCCGGGCGTCGACTACCTGGTCTCCGTGCTGTGCGGCGCGGCGCCGCCGATCGACTACTCGATCTACCAGGGCGCCGACCACCGCGCCGTCGTCGACCAGTCGTACGACGCCACCCGGGCCTACGCCGACAGGCTCTTCCGCGGTCGCACCCCCGCCGGCGCCGCCTGCTGATCCGCGCGCGGGCGGGCGGCGGCGAGCCGTCCGCCCGCGCTCAGGACACCGCGAACGTCAGGTACGTCGACCGCAGGCCCAGCACGCTGCGGAACGTGTCGCCGGAGACGGTGACGCTTCCGGCGCTGCCGGTCAGCGTGACCGAGCGGACCCGCCCGCCCCACTTCCCGTTGCCGTCCCGCGCGGTCACCCGGATGTCGCGGAGCGTGCCGATCCTCGGCCAGGCGCGCTCCAGACGGGCAGGGGCGAGCCGGACTGTCCAGGCGTGCACGGGGTTGCCCGACCAGCCGTCGTACACGTCCTCGAACGCGCGCAGGTACGGCACCGAGCCCGCCGAGGTCCAGCCGCCGCTGCTGGAGGAGAACTGGGTGAACGCCGGCCGCCCGCCGTCGAGCAGGACGCTCCCCCGGGTGGCGGCGATCGCGGCGTTCGAGGCGGGGTGCTCGGCGGCGTACCCGCCGTAGACCTGGCAGGACGTCGTGTCGCAGAGCTGGGCGTGCCGCGACCGCGGGTGCGCCCGCTCGTACGCCGCGTAGGTCCGGGCCGCGACCGCCTGGGCGCGGACCGCCGCGGGGCTCCAGGTCGCCGGCATCTCCAGGGGTACGACGCCCCGCAGGTAGGCCTCGAGCGAGAGCACGTTCACGGTGTCGTGCCCGCCACCGGCCACCGAGGCGTGCCGGAGCCGCCCGCGGTAGGGCCGGTCGCCCGACGGCGTCACCAGCGTGACGGGCCGGCCGCCGGCCGCGATCTCCCCGTCACCCCGCAGGACCCGCCACCGGTGCCACCGGTCGGTGCGGTACGTGACCCGGGTGACGCCCTTGCGGTTCGTGGCGACGCGCCACAACCGGGCGCCGTTGCGGGGCAGCGTCCAGCGCCTGCCGGTCTTGCGGTCGGTGACGGTGAGCCCGGCGCGCGCCCGGACGAGGAGGTCGTCGGTGGTGTCGGCGGAGATCTGCACGCTCACCCGGCCGGCGATCTTCCCCGGCGTCGTCCCGGCGTAGTAGAAGGCCAGGATCTGGTCGTGGCTCAGCCCCTGGCGGGCGGCGCCCTGCGCGCCGTACTGGGACATCCCGTGGCCGTGGCCGTAGCCGTGCCCGCTGATGGTGACGGTCGAACCGGCGGGCACCGCCCAGCGGTCCGCGGCCTGCGCCGGCGGCGGGGCCAGGAGCAGCCCGGCGAGAGCAGGGACGAGGAGCAGTCGCAGACGCATGGAGGGGCCGAGCTTCCGGGCGAGAAGGTGTGGCTGGGGTGCACCGAGTTGCGCCCGTGACCAGTGGGAACACCTATCGCATCACGCGCCCCAACGGCCCCGCAACGAGACCGTGTGAACTACAGATCTGTAGTTCTCAGCGTGCCCGGAACCAGTTCGACTTCAGCCCCAGGTAGCTGCGGAAGGTGTCCCCGGAGACCGTCGTGCTCCCCCGCGACCCCACGACCCGGACCCGGTCGACCCGGCCGCCCCAGGCACCGTGGCCGTCCCGCCGGAGCACCGTGATCCGCCGGAAGTCGCCGAGGGCCGGCCAGGCGGCCTCGATCGCGGTCGCCCGGACGACGTGGCGCCAGGTGTGGTTGGGGTTCGAGGGCATGGCGTCGTACGGGTCCTTCTTGGCGGAGAGGTACGGGAACGCACCGGCCGACGTCCAGCCGCCGTTGCTGGACGAGAACTGCGTGAACGCCGGGCGCCCGCGGTGGGTCAGCACCGCGGCCCGGGTCCGCTCGATGGCGGCGTCGGTGCGGGGATGCTCGTTGCTCGTCCCCGTGTAGACCTGGCACTGCGCGGTGTCGCACAACTGGTAGTGCCGGGCGAGCGGGTGCTGGCGCTCGTACGCCGCGTACGTGCGGGCCGCGACGCTCTGGGCGCGGAGCGCGGCCGGCCGCCACGCGCCCGCGATCACCTCGGCGGGTACGACGCCGCGCAGATAGTTCTCGAGCGAGACGACGTTGACCGTGTCCCGAGCCTTCCGCCCGGGCTTGACGGTCGCGGAGCGCAGGGCGCCGCGGTAGGCCACCGAGCCGGACGGCGTGACCAGCGTGATCGGGCCGGTCGCCTGGAACTGCGCGTCGCCCTTCACGGTGCGCAGCCGCTGCCAGCCGCCGGAGCGCCCCTTCCACGAGACCAGGCTCCGGGTCGGCGAGGCGGCGGTGATCCGCCAGGCACGGGCTGCGGGCCGGGCCTTCCTCAAGTCGACGGTCATGCCGTTGCCGAGCGAGCGCACCTTCAGGCCGGCGCGGTCGCGCACCACCACGTCGGCGGTGGTGTCGGCGGAGATCAGCACCCGCACCTTGCCGCCCGCGCGGCCCCACCGGGTGCCCGGGTAGTAGAAGCGGAGGATCTGCCGGTGGTTGAGCCCGTGGAGCGCGGCCCCCTGCGCGCCGTACTGCGACATCCCGTGGCCGTGCCCCCAGCCCTTGCCCTGCAGGACCAGCCGGGCCGGCCCCTCCGCGGCGGACGACGTCCCCGGGACGAGCGCCAGCACGATCGCGGCGATGGTGGGCAGGGCGAGGCGGCGCATGGATCAGCTCCCGAGGGTCGACGAGTCGTCCAGGCTAGCCGCCACCCGAACACCGCCCCCGCGTGATGTGCTGGGCGCGTGCGCCCGCTCCGTCCCCTGCTCGCCGCCGCCCTCGTCGTGGGGTACGCCGCGGTCGCGGGCTGCTCGGGGGCCGGATCCGCTCCCCCGCCGGAGGGCCACGCACACCTCCCCGGTCAGGGCGACCACACCCATGCGACGCCGACGAAGCCCGGCTCGTCCGCCACCGCCACGCCCGACTGGAACCACGACGACGTGTCGTACCTGCAGATGATGATCCCCCACCACGGCCAGGCCCTGGACCTGGCCGAGCTGGCGGCGACCCGCGCCGCGGACCCGCGGGTCCGGGCGCTCGCCGCCCGGACCGAGGCGGCACGGGGGCCGGAGGTCTGGCTGATGGCGGGCTGGCTGGCCGAGCGCGGGATCGACGTACCGTCGCCCGACGAGGACCCGCACGAGTACGACCACGGCGAGCACGGGCACCATCCGATGCGGGGACTGCTCGCCGCCGACGACCTGGCGGCGCTGGCCGATGCCGAGGGGCCGGCCTTCGACCGGCTGTTCCTCGACGAGCTGCTCCGTCACCAGCGTGGCGCGATCGCCATGGCGGACGACGTCCTGGCGACCGGCACCGATCCCCGGGCCGCCGAGATCGCGACCGAGGTGCGGGCCGGTCAGCGCGCCGAGGTCGCCCGGATGGAGCGGCTCCTGGCGCAGCTGCCGGCGAGCTAGATGCGGTGCAGCCGCCGGGCCGCCTCGGCGACCGAGCCGCTCATCGAGGGGTACACGGTGAACGCCTGGGCGAGCTGGTCGGCGGTCAGCGACTCCGCGACCGCGATCGAGACCGGGTGGATCAGCTCGCTGGCCCGCGGGCCGACGACGACGCCCCCGACGACGATGCCGGTGCCGGGGCGGCAGAACAGCTTCACGAAGCCGTCCCGGACGCCCTGCATCTTCGCGCGCGGGTTGCCCGACAGCGGCAGCATGACGACCTCGGCCTGCATCTCGCCGGCGTCGACGGCCTGCTGGGACCAGCCGACCGTGGCGATCTCGGGCGCGGTGAAGACGTTCGAGGAGACCTTCTTCAGGTCCAGCGGGTGCACGGTGTCGCCGAGGAAGTGCCACATCGCGATCCGGCCCTGCATGGCCGCCACGGAGGCGAGCATCAGGACGCCGGTGCAGTCGCCGGCCGAGTAGACGCCGCGGGCCGACGTACGCGAGACGCGGTCGACGTACACGAACCCGCCGTCCTTGAGGAGTACGCCGGCCTCCTCCAGGCCCATGTCGGCCGTGTTCGGGACCGAGCCGAGGGCGAGGATGCAGTGCGAGCCCTCGACGGTGCGACCGTCGGTCAGCGCGACCGTGACGGTGTCGCCGGAGCGGGTGACCGACTCCATCCGGGACTTGGAGAGCACGGTCATGCCGCGGCGACGCAGCACGTCCTCCAGCACGCCCGCCGCGTCGGCGTCCTCGCCGGGCAGCACCCGGTCGCGGCTCGAGACGAGGGTGACCGGGATGCCGAGGTTGAGGTAGGCACTCGCGAACTCCGCGCCCGTGACGCCGGAGCCGACCACGATCAGCTCCGTCGGCACCTCGGTCAGGTCGTAGACCTGCTCCCAGGTGAGGATCCGCTCGCCGTCGGGCATCGCCGACGGCAGGGTGCGCGGCGCGGCGCCGGTGGCGACCAGGACCGCGTCGGCCTCGATCGTCTCCTCGCCGCCGTCGGCGAGCGCGGCCACGACCCGGTTGGTGCCGTCGAGCCGGCCCCGCCCGTTGACGAGGCGGACCCCGTCGCGCTCCAGCCGCCGCCCGATGTCGGACGACTGGTCCGCGGCGAGCTGCTTGACCCGCGCGTTCACCCGCGCGAGGTCGACCCGGATCGACTCCGCGGACGCCCCCTCGGTGTCGAGGAAGCTGACCCCCAGCTCGGCGGCCCCGGAGAGCTCGCTCATCACCTCCGCGGTGGCGATGAGCGTCTTGCTGGGCACGCAGTCGGTCAGCACGGCCGAGCCGCCGACCCCGTCGGAGTCGACGATGGTCACCTCGGCCCCGAGCTGGGCGGCCACGTGGGCGGCCTCGTAGCCCCCGGGGCCGCCGCCGACGATGACGACGCGGTCAGTCATCAGAGGTTGATCATGTGGCCGGCGATGCCGTGGACGGCTTCCTTGACCGACTCACCGAGCGTGGGGTGGGCGAACACGTTGCGCGCGACCTCGTCGGCGGTCAGGTCCCACTTCTGGGCCAGCGTCAGCACCGGCAGCAGCTCGGTCACGTCGGGGCCGATCAGGTGGGCACCGATGATCTCGTTGTGCTCGGCGTCCGCGACGACCTTGACGAAGCCGACCGCCTCGCCGAGGCCCTGGGCCTTGCCGTTGGCCGAGAACGGGAAGGTGGCCGTCTTGACGTCGTACCCCTTCTCCTCGGCCTGGGCCTGGGTGTAGCCGAACGAGGCCACCTGGGGCTGGCAGTACGTCGCGCGCGGGACGAAGTCGTACTCGACCGGCATGGTCTCCGCGCCGGCGATCGTCTCGGCGGCCACGATGCCCATCGCCTCGGCGACGTGGGCGAGCATCAGCTTCCCGGTGACGTCGCCGATGGCGTAGACGCCCTCGACGTTCGTGCGGCCGAAGTCGTCGATCGCGATCGCGCCGCGGTCGGTGAGCTCGACGCCGGCGTTCTCCAGGCCGTAGCCCTCGACGCGCGGGGCGAAGCCGAAGGCCGCCAGCATCTTGTCGGCCTCGAGGACCTCGGTGTTGCCGTCCTTGCTGACGGTGACCTTGACGCCGGAGCCGGTGTCCTCGACGTTCTCGACCTTCGTCGAGAGCAGCACCTTCACGCCGAGCTTCTTGTAGTGCTTCAGCAGCTCCTTGGACACGTCGGCGTCCTCGGTCGGCACCATCCGGTCGAGGAACTCGACGATGGTCACGTCGACGCCGAAGTTGGCCATGACGTAGGCGAACTCGACGCCGATCGCGCCGGAGCCGCCGATGATCACGGACTTCGGGAGGTTCTCGTCGAGGATCTGCTCCTCGTAGGTGACGACGTTGTCGCTCTTCTGCATGCCCGGCAGCATCCGCACCTGGGCGCCCGCGGCGATGATCAGGTTGTCGAAGGTGTACGACGTGGTGCCGCCGTCCTTGTCCTTGACGTCGATCCCCTTCGCGCCGGTCAGGGTGCCCCAACCGTCGATCTCGGTGATCTTGTTCTTCTTCATCAGGTAGTGGACGCCCTTGACGATCCCGGCGCTCACCTGGCGCGAGCGCTGGTGGGTCGGGCCGAAGGCCATGGTCGCGTCGCCCTCGATGCCGTACTTGGCCTTCTCGTGGGTCAGCGTGTGCGCGAGCTCGGCGTTCTTCAGCAGCGCCTTGGACGGGATGCACCCGACGTTGAGGCAGACGCCTCCCCAGTACTTGTCCTCGACGACGGCGACGGACTTGCCGAGCTGGGCGGCGCGGATCGCGGCGACGTAGCCACCGGGGCCGGCGCCGAGGACGAGGACATCGAAGTGGGTGGTCACGACATCCAGACTAGGGCTGTCGCGCAGGTCACCCCAAGGCGGGAGGTCCTGGCGGATAGCCTGCTCCCCGTGACGCTCTACGCCGCCTACGGGACCAACCTGGACCCGACCCGGATGGGCGAGCGCTGCCCGCACTCCCCGTTGCAGACCACCGGGTGGCTGGAGGGCTGGCGCCTCACCTTCGGCGGCGAGGAGCACGGCTGGGACGGCGCGCTCCCCACACTCGTCCAGGACCCGTTCGAGCAGGTCTTCGTCGCGGTGTACGACGTCACCCGCGAGGACGAGTCGTCGCTCGACGGCTGGGAGTCCGCCGACTCGGGGCTGTACCGCAAGACCAAGGTCCGCGTCGCGACGATGACCGGCGAGCTGGTCGCCTGGACGTACGTGCTGGACGCCTACGAGGGCGGCCTGCCCTCCGCCCTCGCCCTCGGCGTCCTCGCCGACGCCGCCGAGGCCGCCGACGCCCCGGCCGACTACGTCGCCGCGCTCCGCCGCCGGCCCTGCCGGTCGACGGGGTTGTAGGGGTCCGGGTCTGCAGATTCCCCGGTCTACCGGTGTCCGCTCGGGGTTCTCCAGGTCGGCCCAGGTGAGCCGGATGCAGCGCCAGCCCGTGCGCCGGCAGATCCGCGTCTGTGCACGATTCCCGGCCGCGCGCGCCCGGAGACCGGGACCCACTTCTCGGCCATTTCCGTACGTTCTGGGCCGACGCGATGCCTGAGAACGTCCAACTTCCTCGGTAGACCGGGGAATTTCCCACCCACCCCACCCCACCGCGCGTCGCTGCTCGGAACCCACTCGGAGGACTAGAGTCCGGCGCGTGACGGATCAGCAGACCCCCTACGACCTGGCCGAGCAGGCTGCCGCGACTCTCGCGGAGCTGACCGGCGTCGCCAGTCACGACGTCGCGCTGGTCCTGGGGTCGGGGTGGCTGCCGGCGGTGGACGCCCTCGGGACGGCGACGGCGGAGATCGACACGACCGACCTGCCGGGGTTCTCGGCGGCGGCGGTGGCGGGGCACTCGGGCAAGATCCGCTCGATCGCGGCGGGCGACAAGCAGCTGCTGGTGTTCATGAGCCGTACGCACTACTACGAGGGCAAGGGTGTCGAGGCCGTCGTCCACGGGGTCCGCACCGCGGCCGCGGCCGGGTGCCGCACCATCGTGCTGACCAACGGCTGCGGCGGGCTCAAGGAGAGCTGGACGCCCGGGACCCCGGTCCTGATCAGCGACCACATCAACCTCACCGGGCGCTCGCCGATCGTGGGGGCGCGTTTCGTCGACCTCACCGACCTGTACTCCCCCCGGCTGCGCGAGCTGTGCCGGGAGATCGACCCCTCGCTCGACGAGGGGGTGTACGTCCAGTTCCCCGGGCCGCACTACGAGACGCCGGCCGAGGTGCGCATGGCCGGCATCATCGGCGGCCACCTGGTCGGCATGAGCACCACCCTGGAGGCGATCGCCGCGCGCGAGGCAGGCATGGAGGTGCTCGGCATCAGCCTGGTCACCAACCTCGCCGCCGGGATCAGCGGCGCGCCCCTCGATCACGCCGAGGTCCTGGAGGCCGGGCGGGCAGCGGCCTCGCGCATGGGTGGGCTGTTGGGACGGATCGTCCCGAGGATCTAGCAGGAGGAAAGCACATGAGCGCCGACGACACCCGTCAGCTGCTGATCGACGCAGCCACCCGAGCGTTCGCCGAGCACGGCGTCCACAACGCGTCGCTGCTCGAGATCACCCGGCAGGCCGGCCAGCGCAACCGCGGCGCCGTCCACTACCACTTCGGCTCGCGGGAGGGCATGCTCGTCGCCGTCCTCGCGCGCGAGGCCGAGTTCCTCGGCCCCCGCGAGCGCGAGCTGCTGGCGATCGCCCGGAGCCGGCCGGACGACGACCTGGCCAGCGCGTTCGAGGCTGTCGTACGACCCTCCGTCGAGCTCGCCGAGACCGGCTGGCGCGGACGGTGCTTCCTGCAGATCGTCGCCCAGCTCGTCGACGACGAGCCCGAGTCCGCCGACCCGGCGGTCCAGGAGGTGCTGTCCCGGTCGGGTGGCTTCGAGGTCTACGAGCTGATCAACGCGCGGCTGCCGGAGATGTCCGAGGAGCTCCGGCTCGAACGGACCGCACTCGCGACCAGCTTCCTGCTGCGCTCGATCGCCGACCGGGCGAAGGCGTTGGACCAGGAGGTCCCGGGCCGGCCCCAGCTGCCGACCGACGACTTCATCCGCAACCTGATCTCGATGGTGACCGCGATGGTGACCGCGCCTCTCCCCTGAGCCGCTAGCCTGCACGCGTGCCCCGCATCTCCGGCGACAACCTGCAGCAGCATCGCGAGCAGCTCCAGCGTCGGGTCTTCGCCGCCTTCGCCGAGCTGATGGCCGAGCGGAGCTTCGACGCGATCACGATGGCGCTGATCGCCGAGCGCGCCGAGATCGGCCGGACGGCGATCTACCACCACTTCCACGACAAGGAAGCGGTGGTCGTCGCGTTCGCCACCCACGAGACCGAGCAGTACGTCGCCCAGCTGCGCCAGGCGCTGCGCGGCAGCTCCGACCCGGTCGACCAGCTGCGGACCTACCTGCGCCACCACCTTGAGGCCGGCGAGCAGTTCCACATGGGGCTGGGACCCCAGCTGTACGGCATCCTCCCGCCCTCGTCGCGCCAGGCGATCCGCGAGCACGTCGTCGCGGTCGAGGACGTGCTGCGCGACATCCTGCGCGCGGGCGTCGAGTCCGGGGCGTTCCGCATCGAGGACCTCGACGGCACGCTGTCCCTGGTCCATGCATGCCTCAGCCCGCGGCACCTGCCGCCGGGCACGATCGAGACGTTCGTGCTCCGGGCGGTCGGCGCCGCGGGCTGAGGGACGGGCGTCAGGTCAGCGCTTGCGGATCTTGAAGGCCTTCGCCTTCGACGCGGCCTTGTACGACGCGTTGCCGGCGTAGGTGACCTTGACCTTGTAGGTCCCCTTCGCGCGCCTGGGCAGGGCGATGGTGAGCTTGCCCTTCTTCAGCGACGCGGTGCGGAACTTCTTGACGACCTTCTTGCCCTTCAGCACCTGCACCTTGACCTTGCCGGTCGCGGCACCCTTGCTGCCCTTGACCGTGAGGACGGCGCGGCCGGCCTTGCGGGTGGTCGGCGCCTTGGTGACCTTCAGGGTCAGCTTCGGGGCGACCTTGGCGGGCGCCGGCGGGGTGACGGGCGGGGTGACCACCGGCGGGGTGAGCGCGTTCCAGTCGATGGCGACCGGGGTGATGGTGTCCTGGCTCGGGTTGGAGTAGGTGTGGGCCTGCCACGTGAAGATCGCGTACTCCTTGCCCTTGACCAGCTTCGCGGTCGGCAGGTTCAGGAACTTCGTGAACGCACCGTCGGTGAACTGGTTCGGCATCACCCAGTCGACGGCCACCATCGCGGCCGTCCCGGCCTCGCGGTCGTTGAAGTCGATGTCCGCGTCGGCGGGCGCGACGCCCACGTAGACACCGGCGTCACCGGGCTGGGTGCTCGGGTTGAACCCGGCGCCGTCGATGCGCACGTCGACGCCGTCCGCGTAGGAGGTCGCCAGGGTCGACGGGGTCACCGTCGGGACCGCGCTCGCGATGAAGGACGCGACCGGCTTCTTGGGATCAGCGGTCGCGCCGCTGGCGTAGAAGTGCGCGCGCACGCCCGACGTCAGCTGCTCCAGGAAGTCCGGGTTGAAGGAGGCGCCGCCCACCGGGTTCTCCGGCTTGGTCGGGCTCGTGACGATGCCGAGCGCGATCGCCTCTTCGCTGCCGGACGGCAGGACGCCGGTCCAGTCAGGAGTGGCGGACACCCCGCCCAAGTCCACGGTGCCGTCGGCAAACTCGGCGACCGTGACCCGAGCGGGCGTGGTCGAGCCTGCCGGGTTGCCGCCGGAGGCCGCGTTCGTGGCCGACACCACCGCGGTGATCTCGCCGTCGCCCTCGCCGTCCACGCTGACCTGGGGCTCGGCGATGGTCACGGAGTAGTACTCCGTACCGCTGAAGGCGAACGCTCCCCGGACGGACCCGCCGTACGAGTAGGTGGTGACATCGCCGGAGACCGCGGTGCTCGCCCCCGGGAAGGTGAAGGTCTGGGCAGTCTCGTCGAAGGTGGCGCCGCCACCGAGCGTGCGGGTGGAGAGGTGCTCGATGAACTGCGTCGAGATCGACCAGGACAGCGCCCGCGAGACTGCGGTCGGCTCGGCCGCCTGCGCCGACGGCGCGGCGAAGACGAGCGCGGACGCGGCGAGCGCGCCGGCGGTGCCGAGGGCCGCGAAGCGCGACCTGCCTCGGGTGAGCATGGACATGGTGTTCCTTTCGTCGTGCATTCTCAGGGTGTCCGGCGCGGGCCCGAGCCCGGTGCGGGGAGGAGGAGAAGAAGGGCGGCTGCGAGCAGGAGCGCGCCGCCGACGAACCATCCGGCGCTGCTCGCGGTGGCCGAGGCCGCGGCCGTCGTGCTGGAGACGGGAGCGGCGGCGAGCTGGACGGCGCCCGGCAGCGGCCCGGGCGCGGCGAGGGCCAGCGGCGCGCCGGCCGGGGGCGCGCCGGCCGCGACCGGCCCGGCAGCCACCGGCACACCCGGGGCGGCGTTGCCTCCGGACGTCGGCGTGGGTGCGGCGGGCGCGCTCGGCGCGGCAGGAGCCGAGTTGTCGACGTCCGGCTTCGGCGTCGGGGTCTTCGTCGGCGCCGGGGCCGCGATCTCCTTCGCCGAGTAGCTGATCGTCATCGGCAGGGGTCGCTTCGTCGAGTCGGACTGCAGGCCGGTGGAGTACCAGAACTGGTCGATGCCGAACGGCTCCAGGTAGCTCACGAACGGCTGCGGGAACGCACCCCAGCCCGAGCCGGCCCGGTCCTGGGCCACCGAGCCGCTGACGCGCACGCCTTCGTACGCCGGTTGCGCGGTGAGGCCGAGCTCGCCGAGGGTGACGCGGGGCAGATCCACGACGCGGAGCCGCTGCGGCGTCGCCGTCTGCCAGACCGTCGGGTCGTTGCGGTCGGCGAGGTAGCCGCCGAGGGTCGCGGTCAGCGTTCCGCTGCCGCCCGCGACCTGCAGGGTCGGATCGGTCACCGTGAAGATCGTGTTCCCGCCGTAGTAGACGACGGTGAAGGTCCCCTTCCACGACACCGTGGCCGTCCCGGCGGCCCGGTCCACCGTCCCCGTGCCCTTGCGCAGGACGACGGCGTGCTCGCTGAACGGGCCGTACACCCCGATGGACGCGCCGGCCGGCGAGGTGCCGAGTCCGGCCCAGGTGGCGGTCCGCCAGGCACCGGCGGCCGTGCGCTTCTCGACGGTGACGTTGCCCTGGGCCGCCCGCCACTGCGACTCGCGGAGGGCGACGCCGCCCCGACCCGGGTTGGCGACGCCGGCGGCCAGGAAGTTGATGGCGGCGGGGTTGTGCGACCGGGCGTTGCTCTGGTTGCTGACGCCCCAGCGCAGCACGGCGCCCTCGATCTCCACCGGACCGGCGGAGTCGGTCGGCGAGGGGGTCGGGCTGGTGCTCGGCTCCTCGGTGGGCTCCTCGGTGGGCTCCTCCGTCGGCTCCTCGGTGGGCTCCTCGGTCGGCTCGTCGGTGGGGGTGGCCGTACCGGTGGTGGTCGTGGTGACCTCGTCGTCCGGCCCCTCCCCCGCGGCGCCCGCGGGCAGCACGGCGAAGACTCCGACGACCAGGCTCACCAGGCCGGCGACCAGCAGCGAGGCCGCGGCGCCGGTGCGGGCGCTCCGCTCAGGCCGTCGCACGACGCGACCTCCGCATCCGCCACACGAGCTGGCCGAGAACGACCAGCAGCACCAGGGCGGACGCCCCGGCGAACACCCAGGCCGCGCGGCTCTCGTCGTCGCTGCTGTCCGAGGCGGCGGCAACTTCTGCCGACTCGACGTCGGCGGCGGCGACCGCGAAGTTGACCGTGGGCGGGTTCTCGAGGCCGAACACCCGCAGCTCGTGGGTGCCGGGAGCCGTCTCGGCCGGAAGCAGTACGACGCCCGCGATGCTGCCGTCGCTGCCGACCAGGAACGGCCCGGACGCGGCCGCGCCGTCGTCGAAGACCACGGTCACCTGGCGACCGGCGGGCAGGCCGGAGCCGGTGAAGGCGAGGGCGTTGCCGGCCCGGGCCGAGGCCCGGTCCACCTCCAGCGCGGGAGTGGCCGCCCTGCCGCCCGCGGGAGGCGGCGCGGCCCCGGCGTCGGGAGCCGTGGTCGGGGCGGACGTGGCACCGGCCGTCGGGGTCGGCGTCGGGGTCGCGGCGGGCGTCTCGGTGGATGCGGCGCCGGCGGGCGCGGCGTCGTACACCTCGCCGATCTTCAGCGGGGTGAAGGTCTCGTTGCGGGCGTTCTTCACGCCGTGCGCGCCGACGGTGATGATCCCGCAGGTGACCTTGCGGCAGTCGACGGTGCGGACGCCGCCGTTGCGGCCGACGGCCTCGAAGACCGGCCCCGGGACGGCCAGGTCCACGGACCAGCCGCCGTTGCCGCTCATCGTCCCGCCGTTGGCCGACGAGGCGGTGTCGGAGCCGGGGAAGGCGACGAAGCGCTGGTAGCCGGCGTTGTCGCGCGACTCGCTGTCGGGGACGTAGACGTAGTTCTCGCCGGAGGTGCCGCCCTTGCTGGGCTGCCATGCCCCCGAGACGGTGCCGAACCAGACGTAGATGCCGCCGTGACCGCCGCGGACCGACTGGAAGCCGCTGCCCCGGACGGTCAGCTTCGTGGCGTACGTGCCGTCGACGAGCTGGCTGCCGCGGTCGTTGGTCACGCTCACGCGGGCGGCGGCCTGGGCGGGTGCGGGCAGCGCGATCAGGGCGGCGGGCAGCAGTGCGGCCACCAGCAGGATCAGACGGCGGAGCACGACGACTCCTCCTCACTCGTGTCGGTCAGCGTGGTCACGGGTCGCGGACGCACCGGGACCACGAGCAGGGCGCCGTCGTGGTGGATGACGTCGACCGGGTGCCCGTAGACCTCGGTCAGGAGCTCGCCGGTCAGCACCTCCGCGGGCGGACCGTCGGCGCGGACCCGGCCGTTCGCGAGGACGCACACGCGATCGGCGTACGCCGCCGCGAGGGAGAGGTCGTGGAGCACGACGACGACCGCCGCACCGGCCGCGGCGACGTCGCGGACCACGCCGAGCAGCTGCTCCTGGTGGCGGATGTCGAGCGCGGCGGTGGGCTCGTCGAGCATCAGCACCGGCGTCTCCTGGGCCAGCAGCCGGGCGAACGAGGTCCGCGCCTGCTCACCGCCGGAGAGGGTCGGGAAGAGCCGGTCGGCGAGCTCGGTGACGTCGGCGCGGACCATGGAGTCCTCGACCGCGACGTCGTCACGCTCGGCCGCCTCGGTGCGGTGCCACGGCGAGCGGCCCATCCGGACCACCTCGTGCACCCGGAACCCGAAGGCCAGGCCCTGCTTCTGCAGCTGGACGCCCCGCAACCGGGCCAGCTCGCGGGCGTGGCGGTGGCCGAGGTGCTTGCCGGCCAGCTCGACGTGCCCCGAGGACGGGTCGACGTCGCCGGAGAGCACCGAGAGCAGGGTCGACTTCCCGGCGCCGTTCGGCCCGACCAGGACGACCACCTCACCGGCGGACACCTCGAGGTCGACGTCGGCGACGATCGGGTTGCCGTCGATGGTCACGCTCACCTGGTGGGCGGACAGCACGCTCATGCCCAGCCTCCCGCGGTACGACGCGCGCGGCGCAGCAGCCAGAAGAAGAACGGGCCGCCGATCAGCGAGGTCAGCATGCCGATCGGCAGGTCGGCGTACTCCACGGCGGTGCGGGCCCACAGGTCGGCCGCGACGAGGAGCACGGCGCCGCCGAGCGCGCTCGCGGGCACCAGCAGGCGGTGCCCGGGACCGGCGATCAGCCGGATCAGGTGCGGGACGACCAGGCCGACGAAGGCGATGATCCCGCAGAAGCTCACGGCGGCGGCGGTGAGCACCGCGACCACGACGATCGTGCCGATCCGGAGCCGCTCGACGTCGACGCCGACGTGGCGGGCGGCCCGGTCGCCCAGTGCGAGCAGGTCGAGCTTGGGCGCGAGCAGCATCGCCGCGACGATCCCGACGAGGGCGAGCGGGGCGACGACGCCGACGTACTCCCAGCGCGAGCCGTTGAGGCTGCCGAGCTGCCAGAAGACGATCTCCTCGCGCGCCTGGGTGTCACCGAGGAACATCATGAACGCGAGGCCCGCGCTGGTCATCGCGTTCAGCGCGATGCCGGTGAGCACCAGGGTGACGACCTCGGTGCGGCCGCCGTCGCGGGACATCAGGTAGACGAGCGTGGTGGTGAGCAACCCACCGAGGAAGGCGCACAGCGCGACCGTCCAGGAGCCGGCGAAGGTCCAGCCGAAGACGATGACGGCAGCCGCCGCGACCGCGGCGCCCGACGAGACGCCGACGACACCGGGCTCGGCGAGCGGGTTGCCGAACACGCCCTGCATCAGCGCGCCGGCGGTGGCCAGCGCGGCACCGGCGATGGCCGCCATCACGACGCGCGGGAAGCGCACCTGCCACAGGGTGTTCTCACCCTGCGGGTGGCTGGGCACCGGGCCGAGGTCGAGGCCGATCTTGTGCAGCAGCGAGCCCAGCACCTCGTCGCGCGGGATGTCGAGCTGCCCGGTGCCGGCGGAGAGGACCAGGATCACGGCCAGCGCGACCGTCAGCCCGCCGAGCAGGCCGACGCGGGCCACGACGCCGCGCAGGGTGGCCCGTACCGGGGTGACCGGGACGGTCGTGGCGCTCACTTGATCGCGTCCGGGGCGTACACGGCGACGGCGAGCGCGTCGAGGACGGAGGCGGTCGCGGGGCCGAAGCCGAGGATCTCGGAGTCCTCCATCGCCACGAACCGCCGGTGCTGGCCGGCCGGGGTCTCGGCCAGGGCCGGGAGCCGCTCGAGGAGCCCGTCGACGCCGCCGGCCGAGTCCAGGCCCTTCGACATCATCAGCACCAGGTCGGGCTGGGCGGCGATCAGGCCCTCGTCGGTGAGCGGCTTCATGCCGTTCCAGCCGATCTCCTCGGCGACGTCGTACGCACCGATCGCGTCGATCAGGGAGTCGGCCCCCGAGCCCTCGCCGAACATGTAGTAGACGCCGGACTGGCCGCGCACATAGAGGAACACGGTGCGCAGCCGCTGCCCCTGGTCGGCGGGCGCGACGGCGGCGATCTGCTCGACGATCGCGTCGACCTCGGCCTGGATGCGCTCGGCCAGCTTCTTGCCCTCTGCGGGCACGCCCAGGGCGGCGGCGACCTCGTTGGTCAGGCTCACGACGTTGTCGAGACCGCGGTGGGAGTCGACGACCACGACGGGGATGCCCGCGTCGCGCATCTGCAGGACGACGTCCCACGGACCGAGCGAGGTGTCGGTGATGATCAGAGTCGGGTCGAGCCCGAGGATCGCCTCGGCGTTGAGGTCGTGGCCGTTCTGGGTGACGAGCGGCAGGTCCTCGGTGCCCGCGAACTGCGTGGACACGTCCCGCCCGATCAGCGTGTCGCCCAGCCCGAGCTCGTGGACGGTGCGCGAGAGGGTGCCGTAGACGTCGAGGGCGAGGACCCGGCTGGCGTCGGTGATCTTCACGCGGGTGCCCTGCGAGTCGGTGACCGTGGCCGGCAGGTCCTGCGCGGGGTTCTCCGCGACCGGGTCGAGCTCGTCCCGGGGCACCGCGATCTTCTCGCCCTCCCACGACCGCACGTCGGCGATCGGCTCCACGTCGGCCAGCGGCGGCGCGGCCGAGGTGGACCCCTCGGCGTCGTCCGAGCCGTGACCTCCGCCGGCACTGATGCCGCACGCCCCCAGCAGGAGCGCGAGCAGTGCGGCGAGCACCCCGAGAGCGGGTGGTCGAAGAGCGGCGGGCATGAAGAGTCCTCTCACGTTGTAACTTAGGTGAGCCTAACATTGGCCAGGCTGACCTTAGTACCGGTCCAGACATTTGTTGACAGGCTGTCATCTTGATTTCGACACTTTGTCCATAAACTGGTCGTACGACGGACTCCGAACCCGGATCCGGCCTACGATCCACACCTGCTCCAGCCCGCCCTGACTCCTCCCAGGAGACCGCCATGACCGTGCTCGACCACACCCTCGTCGACACCCCCCTCTCGACCGCGATGCGCGAAGGCTCGATGGCCGAGCACGAGGCCGCCGAGCACTCGTCGTTCATGTCCGAGCTGATGGGCGGCAAGCTCAACGAGCAGGCGTACGCCGACTACCTGCTGCGCTTCCGGGCGGTCTACGAGGCGCTGGAGACCGCGCTCCGCTCGCGGCTCGACGACCCGCTGGTCGCCGCCATGTACGACCCGGCCCTCGAGCGGCTCGCCACGATCGACGCCGACCTCGACCACTGGTCCCCCGGCGGCCCGCGCACGATCGACACGCCGGCGGTCGCGGCGTACCGCGAGCGCGTGACGGCGGCCACCGAGTGGGGCGGCCTGCTCGTCGCCCACCACTACACGCGCTACCTGGGCGACCTCTCGGGCGGCCAGGCGATCGGCCGGATCCTGGAGCGGACCTACGAGCTCGACGGCGCCGGCATCGCGTTCTACGACTTCACCGAGATCCCCAAGCCCAAGGTCTACAAGGACGGCTACCGCGCCCGCCTCGACGGCCTCGAGCTCTCCGCCGACGAGAAGGGTCGAGTGGTCGGCGAGGTGAAGGTAGCGTTCCACCTGAACCAGGCCGTCTTCGTTGAGCTGGGGCGAGACATCGATGGGTACCGCCGCTGACCGGACCTCGACGGGGCCTGCGCTGAGGACCCCGTGAGAGTGCTGGTGACCGGCGCGGCCGGGAGCATCGGCCGCGTCGTCACCGTCGGGCTCCTCGCCCGCGGGCACGAGGTGGTCTCGCTCGACCGGGTGCCCGAGCCGGACGGCGACCAGACCCGCTTCCACACCGTCGAGTGCACCGACCCGGACGCGGTGGCGGCGGTCTTCGCCGAGGAGCGGCCGGACGCCGTCGTCCACCTCGCCGGTCACCCCGACGAGGCGAGCCTCCCGGACTCGCTGACCTCGCACGTGGTCACCACCGCGGCCCTGCTGGACGCGATGGTCGAGCACGACGTCCGCCGGATCGTCTACGCCTCGTCGAACCACGCCGTCGGCCGCACGCCGCGGCGTGAGCTGCTCACGACCGGCACCCGCCCGCGCCCCGACACCTTCTACGGCGTCGGCAAGGTCGCGGCCGAGGCGCTGCTGAGCCTGTACGCCGACCGCTACGGGCTCGACGCCGTCGCGTGCCGGATCGGCTCCTTCGGGTCGCGCCCGGAGACGATCCGCCAGCTCTCGACCTGGCTCTCCCCCGACGACTGCGTCCGGATGGTCGACGCCGCCCTGACCACGACCGCCCCCGGCTTCGCGGTGCTCTACGGCATCTCCGCCAACACCCGCGCCTGGTGGGACCTCGAGCCCGGCCGCGCGCTCGGCTACGAGCCGCAGGACGACGCCGAGACCTACGCCGACTCGATCAGCCCCTCCCCCGAGGACGACTGGGACGGCGCCCACGTCGGCGGCCCGTTCGCGACCGCGACGTACCACCGACCCGCCCTGGACCGCCGCGGCTGAGGTCGGCGGCCGCTTGACCTGGAGCGCACTCCAGGAGTCACACTGGGCCGATGAGCCTCACCATCGCCGAGGCGGCCGCGCACACCGGGCTGACCCCCGACACCCTGCGCTACTACGAGCGCGACGGGCTGCTGGTCCGTCCGGTCGGCCGGTCCGCCTCCGGCCACCGGCAGTACGACGAGGACGCGCTGCGCTGGATCGAGATGGTCAACCGGCTCCGGGCGACCGGCATGCCGATCCGCGACGTACGCCGCTACGCCGCGCTGGTCCGCGCCGGGGACGGCAACGAGGTCGAGCGGCTGGCCCTCCTGCAGGCGCACCGCCAGCAGGTGCTGGACCAGCTGGCCGAGGTGCAGCGCCACCTCGGCGCGATCGACATGAAGATCGGGATCTACACCGACAGCCTCGCGCGGCGGGGGCTTGACCTGGAGCGCACTCCAACCGTTTGAGTAGGTGCCATGAGCATCGACCAGCGCACCCTCGGCACCACCTCCCCCCTGACCGTCTCCGCCCTCGGGCTCGGCTGCATGGGCATGTCCGCCTTCTACGGCATTCCCGACGAGGAGGGCGGCATCGCCACCATCCACCGGGCCCTCGACCTCGGCGTCACCTTCCTGGACACCGCCGACATGTACGGCCCGCACACCAACGAGCGCCTCGTCGGCCGCGCCATCGCCGGCCGGCGCGAGGAGGTCCAGCTCGCGACCAAGTTCGGCAACGTCACCCTCCCCGACGGCACTCGGCGCATCGACGGGCGGCCGGAGTACGTCCGCTCCGCCTGCGACGCCTCCCTGGAGCGGCTCGGCGTCGACCACCTCGACCTCTACTACCAGCACCGGGTGGACCCCGACGTCCCGATCGAGGAGACCGTCGGCGCGATGGCCGAGCTGGTCGCCGCCGGCAAGGTGCGCCACCTGGGCCTGTCCGAGGCCTCGGCCGCCACCATCCGGCGCGCGCACGCGGTCCACCCGATCACCGCCCTCCAGAGCGAGTTCTCCCTGTTCACCCGCGACCTCGAGGACGAGATCCTCCCGACGCTGCGCGAGCTCGGCATCGGCCTGGTGCCGTACTCCCCGCTCGGCCGCGGCCTCCTCACCGGCGCGATCACCACCGAGTCGGTGCTGGAGGAGAACGACACGCGGCGCTCCGGGTACTTCCCCCGCCTCAACGGCGAGGGCCTGACCGCCAACCTGCGGCTCGTCGACGCGGTCCGCGCGATCGCCGAGGAGAAGGGCTGCACCCCCGGCCAGCTCGCGCTCGCGTGGGTGCTCGCGCAGGGCGACGACGTCGTCCCCATCCCGGGCACCAAGCGGGTCCGCTACCTCGAGGAGAACGTCGCCGCGGCCGAGGTCGTGCTCTCCCCCGAGGACCTGACGCGGCTCACCGCCGCCGTCCCCCGCGACGCCGTCGTCGGCGACCGCTACGGCGACATGAGCAGCATCGACGCGTAGCGTCGATATCGCCAAGCCGGCGTGAATATGGTGGAGGAGCGCAGCGGAGGAACCATATTCACGCCGGCTCGGCGGGCTGGGCACTACGGTGCGGCCATGTCGCGACGCTCACTGGCAGTCCTCAGCGTCTACGCAGCCGTCGCCGTGACCCACGTCGGTGCTCAGCTCGCGGAGGCCGAGACCCTGGCGACCACGACCCAGGTCCTCCTGATGCCGCTCCTGGCGCTCGCCCTGGTCCAGCTGGCCGGGACCGGTCCGCGGCTGGTCCGGCTGACGCTCGTCGCGCTGGGGTTCTCCTGGCTCGGTGACTCGGTGCCGCGGCTGCTGGAGGAGGACCCGGCGTTCCTGGCGATGGTGGGGTTCTTCCTGGTGGCGCAGGTCGTCTACATCGTCGCGTTCCGCCCGTACGCCGGCCGCAGCGTGCTCACCGGTCCGCGGTCCGTGCTGGCGGCGTACCTGCTCCCGGCCGCCGCGCTGATGGCGCTGACCCTGCCGGAGGCGGGGGTGCTGGCGCCGGCGGTCCTGGTGTACGGCGCCTGCCTGCTCGCGATGGCCCTGCTCGCCTCGGGCGTGCACCCGCTCGCGTGGGCGGGCGGCGCGCTGTTCGCGGTGTCCGACGGGCTGATCGCGATCGGCGGCTTCGGGCCGTGGGACGTGCCGGAGGCCGCGGGCGGCGCGGCCGTGATGACGACGTACACGCTCGCCCAGCTCTTCATCGTCCTGGGCGTGGTGGCGCGCACCCGAGCCGACGACGCAGCCCGCTGACGCAGCCGCGCATCATCCGGTCGTGGTTCCACACGAGGACGGGGCGGACGAACGGCGAGAGCACCCCGAGCCATCCGGCGACGCTCACCTCCTGCTCGAGCCGCAGCCGCGTCCCGCCGTACGCCGGGGACAGCGCGAAGCGCACCGTCCCCTCCAGGTCGCCGCTGACGCCGACCTCCAGGACGGGGAGCTCGCGGCTGACCGCGTGCAGCACGAGGTCGAGGGTGTACGGCAGCACCGAGCGGCAGAGGACCCAGGCGTCGTCCGGCCCGAGCGAGGCGACCGCGACCACCTGCGGCCACCACTCGGGGTAGTGCTCCAGGTCGACCACGACGTCCCGCACGGCCTCCGGGCTCGCGTCCAGGTGCCACGCGTCGGAGAAGGTGTACGACGCCCTCACGCCAGGTCCAGCCGCAGGGTCATCCGGTCGAGCGCACGTCCGGCCGCCTGCCGGACCCCCGGATCGGGGTCGTCGAGCGTTGCGTGGACCGCGTCGACGTGCTCGGTGTCGCCGGCGATCCCGAGGAGTCGGACCGCCTGCGCCCGCATCCGCGGCAGGTCGTGGCCGAGCAGCCCCACGGCCGCCGGTCCCGCCTCGCCGAGCTCGCGCTTCGAGGCGACCTTCAGGCAGTTCTCCGCCGGTCGCCAGTGCTCGTCGTGGAGCCCGCGCAGCACCGCCGGCGCGGCGTCGTCGGTCCACACGTGCAGCAGCCCGCGGGCGCCCCACGCGCGGAACCAGTACGCCTCCCGCTCCTCCGGTCGGACCCGCAGCCCGGACAGGTAGACCACCTCGACGGCGTACGGCGCCGGGTCGCCGCCGGCCAGCAGGTCGACGCAGACCGCGACCGTGCCCGGCACCCCCAGGTGGCCCGCGAGCTCGCGCACCAGGTGGCCGAGCGGCCGGTCGGTGTCTCGAGGCGGCGGCAGGACTCCCACCCTCGTATCGTGCCTCCATGACCCACGGAGAACTGCTCGAGTCCGCCCGCGCCTGGATCGCGGAGGACCCCGACGAGGCGACCCGCGCCGAGCTGGAGCAGGTCCTCGCCGCGGTCGAGGCCGGTGGCGACGCGGCCGATCTCGCCGACCGGTTCGCCGGGACGCTGGAGTTCGGCACCGCCGGGCTCCGCGGCGCGCTCGGCGCGGGACCGAACCGGATGAACCGGGTCGTCGTGACCCGGGCGGCGGCCGGCCTGGCGGCGTACCTCCGCGACACCGGGGCGCGCGGCCCCGTCGTGATCGGGTACGACGCCCGCCACAACTCCGACGTCTTCGCGCGCGACACCGCCGAGGTGATGACGGGAGCCGGGATCGGTGCGCTGCTGCTCCCCCGCCCGCTGCCCACGCCGCTCCTGGCCTTCGCGATCCGCGAGCTCGGCTGCTCGGCGGGCGTGATGGTCACCGCGAGCCACAACCCGCCGCAGGACAACGGCTACAAGGTCTACCTCGGCGACGGGAGCCAGATCGTCCCGCCTGCCGACGCGGAGATCGCCGCGCGGATCGCGGCCGTCGGGCCGCTCGCCGACGTACCCCGTGGCGGCCCCGGGAAGGTCCTCGACGAGGAGATCGTCGACACCTACTACGACACGGTGGCCGCGCTGGCCGGCGACGGCCCGCGCGACCTCGACATCGTCTACACGCCGCTGCACGGCGTGGGCGGCACCTCGGTCGTCCAGGTCCTGGAGACCGCCGGCTTCTCGACGCCGCGGGTGGTCGCCGAGCAGGAGCACCCGGACCCGGAGTTCCCGACGGTCGCGTTCCCGAACCCCGAGGAGCCGGGCGCGATGGACCTGGCCATGGCGCTCGCCGAGAGGAGCGGCGCCGACATCGTGGTCGCCAACGACCCCGACGCCGACCGGTGTGCCGTGGCCGTCCCCGGACCGCACGGCTGGCGGATGCTCCGCGGCGACGAGGTCGGGGCGCTGCTCGGCCACGCGCTGCTGGCGTCCGGGCGCGAGGGCACCTTCGCCACCACCATCGTCTCCTCCAGCCTGCTCGGCGCGATGGCCCGCGCGGCCGGTCGCCCGTACGCCGAGACGCTGACCGGCTTCAAGTGGATCGGCCGGGTCGAGGGGCTGGCCTACGGCTACGAGGAGGCGCTCGGCTACTGCGTCGACCCCGACCACGTGAAGGACAAGGACGGCGTCTCGGCACTGCTGCTCCTGTGCGAGCTGGCGGCCGCGGCGAAGGCCGAGGGACGCGGGCTGGTCGACCTGCTCGACGACCTCGCCCAGGAGCACGGCCTGCACGCGACCGACCAGCTGTCGGTCCGGGTCACCGACCTGGCCGAGATCGGCGCCGCGATGACGCGGCTCCGCGGCACCCCGCCCGCGACCCTCGGCGGCCTCGCCGTCGAGCGCGTCGACGACCTGTCGCTCGGCAGCGCCGACCTGCCGCCGACCGAGGGGCTGCGCTACGTGCTCGCGGAGGGCGCGCGGGTCGTCGTACGCCCGAGCGGCACGGAGCCGAAGCTGAAGTGCTACCTGGAGGTCGTCGTACCCGTCCGGCCGGAGGACGGCGTGGACGCCGCCCGGATCGCCGCCGCGGGACGCCTCGACGCCATCCGCGCCGACGTGCAGGCGGCCGCGGGCATCTGAACCCCGTCAGAGGATCAGCGACACCACGAACGCCACGCCGGTGACGACGAGCAGCCCGATCTCCAGCAGCGCCGGCTCGCGGCGTACCTCCGCGGCCAGCGCCTCCTGCTCGGCGGTGTAGCGCCCCACCGACTCCAGCTCGCGCGCCTCGGCCGCCAGGTGGCGGATCCGCTGCTCGACGAAGTCGGGGTACGCCTGCGCGGCCAGGTCGGTGTCGCCCTGCGCGTCCGCGCCCTGGGCGCGCCGGTTGCTCTTGACCGTCTGCCGGAAGGATCGGCCGACGGCCGGGGTGACGTACCGCCTGTCGCCGACCCGCACCGCCAGCACCTGCCGTACGGCGAGCTCCTCGATCGCCGCGAGCGGGATGTGAACCGTCTCCAGCATGTTGCGCAGCACCAGCCAGCGGCCGGACACGGACAGGCGCGGCTTCAGGACGGCCGCCCACACCAGCACCCCGAACACGAGCGCACCGGTGACCACGGGCCACGACGGACCCTCGATCACCCCGGCGACGGCGATCACCCCGGCGAGGACCAGACCGGTCCACCCGAGGAGCTGGCCGCTCGTCGGCCGAAACGTCTCGACCGTCCCAGACGGCACGGACCCTCCCTCGAAGTGCGGTTGGCAGACCTCGTGAGCCTATCCTGGCGGGCGTGAGCACCCCTTCGTCCCCGACGCCCGCCGAGGTCGCCCGCGCGATCGACCACACCCTCCTCAAGCCGGAGGCCACCCACGCCGACGTCGCGGCCCTGGTCGCCGAGGCCGTCGAGCTCGGGACGTACTCCGTCTGCGTCTCCCCCTCGATGCTCCCCGTGGCGGTCCCGGCCGGCAGCGACCTGAAGGTCGCGGCGGTCTGCGGCTTCCCCAGCGGCAAGCACACCTCGACGATCAAGGCCGCCGAGGCCGCGGGCGCCGTCCGCGACGGTGCCGACGAGATCGACATGGTCATCGACGTCGGCGCCGCACGCGAGGGTCGGTACGACGCCGTGCGCGCCGACGTCGCCGCGGTCCGTGCCGCCGCACCCGCGCCGACCGTGCTCAAGGTGATCATCGAGTCCGCCGCCCTCGACGACGAGCAGATCGTGGGCGTGTGCCGCGCGGCCGCCGACGCAGGCGCCGACTTCGTGAAGACCTCGACCGGCTTCCACCCGGCGGGCGGCGCCTCGGAGCACGCCGTGCGCCTGATGGCCGAGACCGTCGGCCCGACCGTCCAGGTCAAGGCCTCCGGAGGCGTCCGCACCCTGGAGCAGGCCCGCGCGATGATCGCCGCCGGCGCGACCCGGCTCGGCGTCTCCGGCAGCCGTCAGCTGCTCGCCGGTGACGGCAGCGGCGACGCGTCGTACTGACGCGTGGACGCTCGCGTCATCGTCCTCGCCGGCCCCTCGGGGACCGGCAAGTCCCGGCTCGCCGAACGCATCGGCCTGCCGGTGCTGCGCCTCGACGACTTCTACAAGGACGTCGGCGACCCCACGCTGCCCTTGATCACCGAGGGCGCGAACGCCGGGATCGTCGACTGGGACGACCCGGACTCGTGGCTGCTCGACGACGCCATGGCCGCGCTCGACGAGCTGTGCCGCACCGGGCGGGCGGACGTGCCGATCTACGACATCGCGCGCAGCGGCCGCTGCGGGTCGCGGGTGCTCGACCTCGACGGGAGCCCGCTCTTCGTGGCCGAGGGGATCTTCGCCCAGGAGATCGTCCCGCACGCCCGCGAGGCGGGACTGCTCGCGGCGGCGTACTGCGTCCGGCGGCACCCGCTGCTGACCTTCTGGCGGCGGCTCACCCGCGACCTGCGCGAGCACCGCAAGCCGCCGCTGGTCCTGGTCCGCCGCGGGCTCGCGCTGATGCGTGCGCAGCGCAAGGTGGTCGGGCACGCCGTGGCCCTCGGCTGCGTGCCGGTCACCAACGAGGAGGCGTACGCCGCCGCGCGGGACCTGGGGCGCGCGGCGTCACTCCCACACGAGCAGGGCGAGCAGGAGCCAGGCGACCGGTAGCGCGGCGGCGACGGCGAGCAGCACCCGGGCGACCACGAACGAGCTCCGGCCCGCCGATACCCGCGGGTCGACGCCCGCGAGCTCGACGTCGGTCGGGTGCTCGGGGTCGTAGCGGACCTCGACGGCGTCCCCGACGTGCGGCGGCGGGGGCTGGACGCCGGAGAGGCACTCCGCCTCGACCGGCTCGCCACCCTCGGGGGTGAACCGGACCGTCGGGTAGTAGAGCGTCGTCGGCTCGCCCGCCACGCTGACGTCCTTGGCGGACAGCTCCAGCACCGCCGCCGTCGTCTGGACGGCGCGGGCGTCCAGCTGCACGGCGCGGCGCCGCTGCCGCAGCCCCCGCGCCGCCATCGCGGACGCGGCGGCGAGCAGCACCAGGGCACCCACGAGCAGGATGAGGCTCGGCCCGAGATGGACGTTCACCCGATCAGCCCTGCTCCGCGGCCAGCTCGGCGTACGCCGGCTTGATCACCTGCGAGATCAGGTCGAACCGCTCGTCGAACGGCAGGAACGCGGACTTCATCGCGTTGACGGTGAACCACTCCAGGTCGCGGACGCCGTACCCGAAGGCCTGGGAGAGGTTCCACAGCTCGGAGGTCATCGAGGTCCGGCTCATCAGCCGGTTGTCGGTGTTGACCGTGACCCGGAAGCGCAGCCGCTTCAGCAGCCCGATCGGGTGCTCGGCGATCGAGGCCGCCGCGCCGGTCTGGACGTTGGAGGCCGGGCACATCTCCAGCGGGATCCGCTTGTCGCGGACGTACGCCGCCAGCCGGCCCAGCGTCACCTCGCCGTCGTCGCCCACGGTGATGTCGTCGATGATCCGGACGCCGTGGCCTAGCCGGTCGGCGCCGCACCACTGGATGGCCTGCCAGATCGAGGGCAGCCCGAAGCCCTCGCCGGCGTGGATGGTGAAGTGGGAGTTCTCGCGCTGGAGGTACTCGAACGCGTCGAGGTGGCGGGTGGGCGGGTAGCCCGCCTCGGCGCCCGCGATGTCGAAGCCCGCGACGCCGCGGTCGCGCCACGCGACGGCCAGCTCGGCGATCTCCATCGAGCGCGCCTGGTGCCGCATCGCGGTCAGCAGCTGGCGTACGACGATCCGCCCGCCCGCCGCCTCGGTCGCCTGGTCGAAGCCCTCCTGGACCGCGGCGACGACCTCGTCGAGAGTCAGCCCGCCCTCGACGTGCTGCTCGGGCGCGTAGCGGACCTCGGCGTACACGATCCCGTCGGCGGCGAGGTCCTCGACGCACTCGCGCGCGACCCGGGTGATCGCCGGGCCGCTCTGCATGACGGCGACGGTGTGGTCGAAGGTCTCCAGGTAGCGCTCCAGGGAGCCCGAGTCCGCGGACTCGGCGAACCACGCACCGAGCGCCTCCGCGGCGGTCGCCGGCAGCTCGTGCCCGCAGTCCGCGGCCAGGTCGATGATGGTCTGGGGACGCAGTCCCCCGTCGAGGTGGTCGTGGAGCAGCACCTTCGGGGCGCGCAGGACGGTCTCACGAGTCAGACCGGTAGGTTCGGCGACGGCGCTCATGGCGCCATCCCATCACAGCCCTCCCCCAGATCACGGACGAGAAGGAGCCCTGCCTTGCGCGTGTTCACCAGCTTCGACGACGTCGCCGCCGCCTCCGGCGAGGACCTCGGCAGCACCGACTGGGTCACCGTCGACCAGGCCCGGGTCGACACCTTCGCCGAGGCCACCGGCGACCACCAGTGGATCCACGTCGATGTCGACAAGGCCGCCTCGGGACCCTTCGGCGGCACCATCGCGCACGGCTACCTCACCCTGTCGCTCGTCCCGTGGCTCGGCAGCCAGATCTTCAGCCTCGACACCCCGGGCGCGAAGCTCAACTACGGGGTCAACAAGGTCCGCTTCCCGAACCCGCTGCTGGTCGGCAAGCGGGTCCGCGGCCACGCCGCCTTCGGCGAGGTCACCGACCTGCCCGCCGGCAAGCAGGTGATCATCCGCTACACCGTCGAGATCGAGGGCGAGACCAAGCCCGCCTGCGTCGCGGAGACCGTCGTACTCCTCCTGGCCGAGTAGCCCGCCGAGTCGGCAGAAGTTGCGCGCCGAGTCGGCAGTACTTGCAGACAGACCGTCGACAAGTACTGCCGACTCGGCGGTCAGGCGGAGGTGACCTCGCCGCCCTCGGGGCGGTTGGGGAGGAGCTCGATGACCAGGGACTCGGTCTCGGGGTCGAGCGGGGCCTTGGCCGCCTGCAGGGTGCGGGCCATCTCGTCGACCACGGCCGACGTGCCGGGGCCGTCGGGGTTGCGGTCCTCCGCGACGAGCAGGTCGCGCCACAGGACCTGCGAGGTCGGCGCGAGCCGGAGGCCGGCCTGGCAGGCGGCCGCGGCGCCGGCGGGGTCGTCGTCGAAGGAGAGCTCGGCCAGCCGGTGGGCCGCGTCGACCACCACGTCGACGGCCTGGCGCTCCAGGCGCGTCCGGGGCAGCCAGCTGTAGCGGGCCACCGGGCGCCGGTCGATCAGCTCGCCGCGTACCAGCTGCAGCGCGCGGCGCAGCAGCTCCCTCTCGGTGCCGGTGTCGCTCTCCCGGGCTCGACGAGCCAGCGCGCAGAAGGCGTGCCAGTCCACAGCGACGTCGGGGGCGAGGTGCAGGCGACCCTCGGCGGTCTCGCGCAGCAGCGCGTTGCCGTCCCGGTCGTCGCCCAGCCAGTCGCGGACCCGGGCGATCGTCGCGTCGCGCACCTCGGCGGTGACGCCGCGCGGCCACACCGAGGCACCGACGACGCTCGGGTGCACCGGCGCGCTCTGTAGTGCGAGGAAGACGACGACCTCGGTGGCGAGGTCGAGGCGGGCCGGGTCGAGCTGGCCGGCGCTGCGCAGCTCGACCGGGCCGAGTACGCCGACCCGGATCGGCGCGGCACGCCAGTGGCTGTCGTCGTGCTCGTGCGGCGGGACCGGCACCGTGACCCGGTCGCGTACGTCGACGGGCGCGTCGGCGCGCACCTTCGTGAACAGCGCCGCCAGGTCGTCGGCCGCGTCGGCGGTCAGCCGGACGGCGTCGACCTCCAGGTCGAGCAGCGGGATCGAGAGCCGGCCGGAGTCGTCGATGCCGAGCCGCCACCGGGCGCCGGGGACCGGGACCGCGGACAGCACGCCGAGACCGCGCGTGTCGGCCGGGCCGAGGGCGTCGAGCTGCGCGCCCGCGGCGAGGCCGGGCAGGCCGCCGAGCACGAGATACTCGGGAGCCGCGCCGGGGTGGCGCCCCAGACGCCCGCTGAGGACCTCCTGCGCCCGCCGCGCGGGCGAGCTGCGCTGCCAGTCGTCGAGGTGCGCGGCGAGGTCGTCGACCATCAGCAGCGGCGAGCCGCCGACGTCGGCCAGCACCGGCGCGAGGTCGTGGGCCCAGACCCGCTGGTCGTCGGCCCACGGCGCGGTCGCCAGCTGCACGGCCAGCGCCGACACGACCTCGCGGGCCACCGTCGGCGAGCCGGTCACCGTCACCGCGCCGGCGACGGACTCCAGGTCCAGCAGGACGTCGCGTCCCTCGTCGTCGCGGCCCAGGCAGACCAGGCCGGGGTACGGCGCGTGGCCGCCCTCCGCGGGCTCGTCGGCGTCGCGGTCCAGGCGCCAGCGGCTGCCGCCGTCGAGGACCGACCAGGGCGCGGGCGCGACCTCGACCGGCGGGGCCACCCGCAGCTCGACGGCGTCGTCGGAGACGGTCGCGGCGTACACCTGCGGCAGTGGCACGCGCTCGGCCCGGCAGGTGGCGCTCAGGCCGCGCAGCGCGCGGTCGAGCCAGCGCACGCGCTCCTCGTCGGCACCGATGCGGAGCGTGACCTCGGCCTCGAGGTCGTCGTCGTCGAGCGCACGACCCCGTCGGCGTCGGCGCTCGGCGGCCACGGCGCCGGCGAGCATCGCCGAGAGCAGTCCGCCCAGCAGCAGCGGTGCGGCCTCCTGGACGGCGCTCTCCTCGCCGCCGGCCTCCGCGACCTGGTCACCGCGGTCGACGGCCGTGCTGGCGCCGGCGGCGCCGGCCTCGTCCGGCTCGGGCGCGGACTGCTCGAGCGCCTGCACCCGCTGCACGCCGTGGGCGTCGCCCGGCATGATCAGCACCCAGCCCGGCTGGATCAGGCGACCGAGCTCGAGCTGCAGCCCGTCGGGCTGGACCCGGCCCTTGTTGAGGTCGAAGATCTCCTTCCAGCGCCGGCCGTCGTCGAGGTGCCGCTCGGCGATGTCCCAGAGGTTGTCGTGGTAGTGCCCCTTGGGCGGCTGGACGATCGCGACCTTCTTGCCGATGACGTCGGTCATGTCGCGAGGTACGCCGGCCACGTGCTTCATCCGGGGCGTGTCCTGGGCCTCGGCCTGCACCTCCTCGGCCCGGTCCTGGGCCGCGGCCTGCGTCTGGTCGGCGTCCTGGGTCTGCTGCACGGCGACCGTGGCGGGGCTCTCGACGGCCCGCGCGTCCTCGGCCGCGTTCGCGGCACCGGAGGTCCCGAGGATCGACGAGCCGATCAGGATGGTGCCGACCAGCGCACGCGCCAGCGCCTGGGACCGGCCCGAGAACGGGACCGGTCGCGGCAGGCCACCGCCGCGGACCAGGCTGACCACCTCGACCACGGTGCAGACCGCGAACTGCAGCCAGGCCAGCCAGACGACGATCCGCAGCACCGCGAACACCGCGTCGATGCTGAGCGGCTCGGTCAGCGTCTCCTTCGTCGGGAGGCCGTCGGGCAGCGGCGGGGCGCCGGTGAGCACCAGGAGCAGGACGGGGATGCCGACGAGCAGGCCCAGCAGCGCGACGACGGACCCGAGCACCTTGGCCCAGGACGGCCGGTCCTCCTCGACCGTCGGGGCGGCGAACCGCTGCGGTCCGCGCACTCCGTCGGGGCCGGTGGGGGCGGGGCTGGTCGTGGTCATCGGGTCTCGGCCTCCGCGGTGGCTGTGGCATGGATGTCGAACGGGGGGACGGCGATCAGGCTGAGCAGCGTCGGCTCGACCTGGTCGTCGGAGGTGACGACGATGCTGGTCAGCCCGGCAGCGGCGCGCGGGTTGGGATGACCGCGCTCACGCAGGTACGCCACGGCCCGCTGCTCGGCGGCCACCTGGTTCAGGCGGACGACGCCGTTCTGGCGCAGCTGGCCCTCGTCGATCATCTGCGCCCCGGCGCGCGCCGCCTGCTCGACCTCGTCGGCGAGCCTCATCCGCGCGTTCAGGGCGCCGCCGCCGTCCACGACGAGGCCCGCGCAGGCGAGCAGGACGACGGTCATGCCGACGACGAACGAGGTGGCGGCCGCACCCCGTTCGCCGCGACGACGCGGCGGTCTCATTCGTACCTCCGGTAGGGATCGAGCGGCACCGAGCTCTCCGCCTCGACCGCGACGCGGCCCGGGATGCCGATCAGGCCGAGGCCGGACATGGACACCGAGCACTGCAGCCGGACGACGACGTCGCCGCCCGAGGTCCAGTCGCCGCCGACCGAGACCGTCGAGCACGTGGTCAGGTCGTCGAGGGAGGCGGCGACGCTCGCCCGCGCCGCGCTGTCGGCCGCCCCGGCCGAGGCCTGCAGCGAGGCGGTCCGCGCCGCGTCGCGGGCCGCCGCCTCGATGTCGCCCTGGACCGCGACGTACCGGCCGAAGGCCACGATCAGCATCACGAAGCCCATCAGCACCGGGGTCAGCAGCACCATCTCGACGGCCATCGAGCCCCGCTCCCCGCGCCGACGGCGTCGGAGGCGGCTCCGGAGGGAGCGCATCAGTCGGCCCCCACGAACCGCTCGATCGGTCCCTCGACGGTCTGCGAGACCCGTGGGACGCCGATCGGCGAGATCTTCTGGGCCTCGCCCGTCACCGTCACCCGCACGCGGTCCTCGCCGAGCGGGGTGATGACGATCCGGTAGTCGTTGAGGATGCCGGTGCTCATGTTGTGCGCGTAGCGGTCCCCGGCCCGGTGGGCCTCCTGGCCGTCGGCCGTCGCCCGGGCCACCCGGGCCGTCTCGCGGGCGATGGCGCCGGCGGCCTGGTTGCCGAGGTAGACCATGGCGAACTGGACGGCGATCAGGACGACGGTGAACAGGATCGGCAGGAAGAAGACCATCTCCACCGCCGAGGCACCGCGCTCGTCACGCCGCCGGGGTCGCCGCATGGGATCAGTTGCCGCCCAGGTTGATCTGATCGGCACCGTCGCTGATCGTGTTCATCAGGATCGCGCCGACGGCGATGCAGATGCCGATCACGAGGCCGGTGATGACGACCCACTCGACGGCCGACGCGCCGCGCTCGCTGCGCGCCTTCTCGAGGTGGCCGGCGATCAGGATGCGGAGGTACTGGTGGAACTCGGTCATGGTGATGTCTCCTCGGGATGAACGACTGGTGATCAGAGTTCCCCGGCCTCGGCGGATGAATCCTCGGGGCGGGGTGATTCTCAGCCCAGGATCTGCGCGACCGCCGGATAGCCCAGGAAGACCAGGAAGCCCACGCAGAGCAGCAGCTGGGCGACCAGCATCGACTGGGACCGGGCGGCCGCGCGGCCCTCGGCGTCGGCCAGCTCCTTGCGGCGCATGGAGGCGGCCCGGGCGGTCAGGGAGTCGCGCACCTTGGCGCCGTCCTCGGCCACCAGGGCGAGCGCGGCGGAGAGGTCGCGCAGCTCGTCGACGTCGACCTCCTCGCCGAGGTCGCCCAGCGCGGCCCACGGGGTGCGCCCCTGCAGCCGGGCGGCCTCCAGCGCGTCGCGGATGCGGACCATCGCCCAGCCGTCGGAGATGTGCGAGGCCGCCTGCAGTGCCTCGGGCACGCCCCGGCCGCCGGCGAGGTTCATGGCCACGAGGTCGAGGAACGAGCTGACCACGTGGCGGAAGCCCCGGCGCCGCTCCGTGGCCTGGCTACTCACCTGCAGGTACGGCGCGGCGGCGCCCAGCACGGCGCCGATCACGCTGAGCCAGAACGGGATCGTGACGCCGAGCAGCCCGAGCGCGCTGAGCGCGCCCAGAAGCAGGGCCGGCATCACCAGGCCGAGCAGCCCGCACAGCACGGTCTGCGCCAGGAACATCTCCCGGGACTGCCCGACCATGGCCAGGCTCGCCCGCAGCGAGCGCGGCAGCCGGATGCCCCGGTTGTCGAGGCTGTCGGAGATCTCGGCACCGAACTTGCGCATCCGGGCCGACTCGGCCTGGTGACGCCGGTCGGCGGTCACGGTGGCCTGGCGCCGTCCGCGGGCGAGCCGGGCGTCGAGCTGGGCCAGCGCCACGGGACCGGAGGTCCGCGGCTGGGCGACGAGCATCCCGGCCAGCAGCAGTCCGGCACCGACGAGCGCCCCCGCGGCCATCACGAGCAGTAGCCACATCAGCGCACCACCCCCGCGGCCCGCGAGCGCAGGAAGCGCTCGGGCATCTCGAACTTCGACAGCGCCCGCATCCACATGAACCCGGCCGCGAAGAGGCCCAGGATGAAGAGCAGCACGATCTGGCCGACCGGGCTGTCGTAGGGCTCGACGTACTCGGGGTTGAAGATCGACAGGCCCACGACGAAGACGATCGTCACGCCCACCACGATCTGCACGCTGCGCTGGGTGCTGCGCCGGCCGGCGTTGATGCGCTGGCGCATCTCCAGCTCGGCGCGGGCCGACTCGGCGAGCGAGGTCAGCACCTCACGGAGGCCGGGTCCGCGCAGCCGGGCGTTGAGGATCAGTGCGGCGATGATCAGGTCGGCGCCGGCGTCGTCCATGTCGTCGGCGAAGCGCTGCAGCGCCTCGGGCAGCGGCACCCGCACGCGCAGCCGGTCGGCGAGGGTCTGCAGGTCGGCGGCGATCGCCGGGGAGGCGGCGTATGCCGTCGCGGGGATCGCCTGCTCGAGGCCGACCGCGCCGGCGACGGTGTCCCGCAGCGACTCGGTCCACGCGGCCAGGCCCTCGATCCGTGCCACCCCGTCGCGGGTCTCGCGGCTGCCGCCGAAGAGCCGGTCCCAGAAGGCGACCAGGGCGCCGACCGCCAGCGCGACCACGAGCCACTGGGTGAGCACCAGCACGAGCACCCCCGCGCCGATGCCGAACGGGACGCGGCGCCCGAGTCCCCGGAGCTGCTCGAGCAGGTTGGACGGCGCCTCGACGTGCGCCGCCTGCTCCCGCGGCGTCAGGGCCGCGACGAGCAGCACCACGCCGCCGCCCGCCAGCGCGCCGACCAGGACGACGAGGGCCAGCTCCGGCGTCAGGGTCACGAGACCGGCTCCAGCCAGGTCGCGGCCGCCCCCGGGACGTACCCGACGGCCTCCAGGTCGGCCTGGCAGGAGACGGCGGCGGCCGGCACGGCCACCCCGTCGGCGCCGACCGCGAAGACCTCGCTGGACAGCACCCGCCCGTCGACGCCGTTGACCTCGCGCACCGACGTGACCACGCGGCGCAGGTTGCCGCCCTGGGCGAAGGTGTTGATCCGGTCGACGAACACCACGAAGTCGATGGCGCCGCCGATCAGCATCATCGTCGCCTCCGACGGCAGCCGCTCCGCACTCTGGATGGCGTAGGTGCAGATCCGGTTGAACACCTCGGCCGACGAGTTCGCGTGGATGGTCGACAGCGACCCGTCGTTGCCCTGGCTCATCGCGTTGAGCATGGTGACGATCTCGTCGCCGAGGACCTCACCGACGATGACCCGGCTGGGGTTCATGCGCAGCGAGCGGCGGACCAGCTCGGCCATCTGGATGGCGCCGGAACCCTCGGCGTTGGGCAGACGCTCCTCGAAGGCGACGACGTTCGGGTGCAGGTCGGGGAACTCGCCCAGGCCGAGCTCCAGCGCGCGCTCGACGGTGATCAGCCGCTCACCGGGCTCGATCTCGTTGGCCAGCGCCCGCAGCAGCGTGGTCTTCCCGGCGTTGGTGGCGCCCGCGATCATGATGTTCTTGCGCGCCCGCACCGCCGCGGAGAGGAACGCCGCCAGCTCCGGCGACATGGTGCCGTAGCCGACCAGGGTGTCGAGCGAGACGCGGGACAGGCGCGCCCGGCGGATCGACAGCGACGGCCGCCGGCACACGCCCATCACGGCGGAGAGGCGCGAGCCGTCGGGCAGCCGGATGTCCAGCTGCGGGTTGGCGGTGTCGAAGGGCCGGCTGGTCAGGCCGCTGTAGGCGCCGAGCGTCTGCACCAGCTCGACCAGCTCGTCGTCGGAGTCGGCGACCGGCTGGCCGCGCTCCTCGCGACCGTCGGCGTAGCCGATGAAGACGTGGTCGTGCCCGTTGATGTCGATGTTCTCGATCTCGGGGTTGTCCAGGAGGGGCTGGAGACGACCGACGCCGAACAGGGCCGCGTGCACACCCTCGGCGAGCGCGGTCTCCTCGTCCGGGGAGGGCGGGGTACGCCCCGCGCGGACCTCCTCGCGGGCGTAGCCGTCGAGCACCCGGGCGACGACGGCCCGGGCGAACTGGCGCTCGTCCTCCGCCGACATGGGAGGTACGCCGTTGAGCGCGTCCTCGCGCCGCTGCCGGGACAGGACCTCCGCGACCTCCTCGCGGAGCCGCCGTACGAGCTGCTGGTCCATGCTCACCTCACCTCCGAGAGCCGGGCGTCGCCGGCCAGCTGGACGACGCGCTCCGCGATCGTCTTGGCCGAGCGGCCGAGCAGCGTCTTGCGCGGGTCGCCGAGCCGGCTGGAGGACAGGATCCGGGCCGCCTTGGGGTCGTCGGCGACGATGCCGAGCACGTGGACGCCGAGCTTCTCCGAGTCGAGCAGCCGCTGCAGGTCGTCGACCACGTTGGTGTCGCGGTACGACGTCACCGCGACGACGCCGACGGGCGGGCCGTCGTACTCCCCCAGGCGCAAGGCGGTGCGCAGGGACTGCAGCCGCTCGCGCAGGTGGGCCACCCCCTCCAGGTCGGGGCGGACGACGAAGAGCACGACGTCGGCGCGGACCAGCACCGGCAGCGCGGGCGACCCGGGCGTGACCCGGCCGACGTCGACCAGGACGTCGTCGGGGTGGGCGCTGAACAGCGCGGACAGCTGGCTCCAGGCGCCGCCGAGACCGGCGAGCTGGTCGGGCGAGGACACACCGACCAGGACGGGACGACCGAACGCCGCCTCCTGGAGGTGCTCGCCGAGCGTGGTCTCGGACGCGCCCCGGCGCGCGGCCGCGCCCAGGGACAGCAGCCCGCGGTCGGGGTCGAGCGGGTCGCCGGAGCGGTCGCGGCAGCGCCAGCCGAGGTCGCCGCCGGCCGGGTCGACCTCGGCCAGGACGACGTCACGGGGCCAGGTGCTGGCCAGGGCCAGCCCGGTGATCGTCGTCCCGGGCGATCCCTTGGCCGACGCGAGGGCGATGACGCTCACTGCTCGGGTCCGGAGAGGTCGACGTCGGTGGACTGGCCGCGGTCCAGGATCGCCAGGCCGGCGGTGCTCGACCCGGCGGCGTTGACGATGGACGCGGCGGCCCCGGCCGGCACCAGCAGGTTCAGGGAGCCCGCCTGGCTGCCGCCGAGCTGGTCGGACGAGCCGTCGCTGACCTCCATCACCAGGCCCTCGCCGAGCACCTCGGCGCCGCCGTCGCCGCCCGCGCCGGAGATCCGGATGACCTGGACCAGGTCGCCGCTGGCGAGCCCGGCCGGCGTCAGCGCCGGGTTCAGCGGGATCGCGACCTCGGCCCGGTCGTCGGAGACCGGGCTGGTCGTGGTGAGCATGGGCTCGGTGACGAGCGACTTCGCCGGGATCGGGACCTTGGCGTAGGTGCCGACGACCTGGTCGAGCAGGTCGAGCGAGATCGTCGACACGTCCTCGCTCGCGACCTGCACCTCACGCAGGTCCTCCGCCGTGATCAGCGTGCCGGCGGGGATGTCCCGCGCGGCGCCCAGCACCGGCTCGCGCGAGTCCATCCGTACGGCGAGCAGGCCGGCGGCCAGGGCACCGCCCACGATCAGGAGCAGCGCCAGCGCGGCCAGCGCGGGGCGGCGCTGGCGCGGCGGCTCGGTGGTGGGGCGGTTGGACGCGGAACCTGCCGGCGTGTTCCGCCGGAAGGCCCGGGCGCGCTGACGGTCGGCGGCCGCGGGCTGGATGTCGGTGCTCACGAGGGGGTTGTTTCCCCTGCGACCTGCGCTCTAACCACCCGGCTGGGTCACATCGTGCAGCGCGTGTGATCTGGTCTGGTCCGGTTCCGGATGCGCATGAATCCGGACCCGGTGTGGAAGGACACCCGGGTGAGATTCAGCCTCAGCGTGGTCGACGGGACCTCCGACCGCCAGCACGACGTCCTCGTCGACGCCGACCCCCACAGCACGGTCGCCGAGCTCCTCCCGGTCCTGCTCCGCACCCTCGGTGTCGAGATGCACGAGTCGTTCGCCCGGCAGACGGCGGTGTACGTCGACGGCGGGCGGGTCGACAACGACCTCACCCTCCGCGACGCCGGCCTGCGCCCGGGCGCGGTGGTCGCCCTGCACGAGCCGACCGGCGCGACCGGCGCCCTGCCGCGCGGGGTGGTCGAGGTCCGGGTCGTCTCCGGCCCCGGCGCCGGCCGCGTGCACCGCCTCGGCATCGGCGAGCACCCCCTGGGCAACGGAGCCGCCGGCATGTCCCTGCCCGACCTGCTGCTCCCGACCGAGGCGCTCACCATCCGGGTCACGACGGCCGCCGAGGTCGAGGTCGTCGCGTGCGACCTCCCGGTGACCGTCGACGGCCGCCGGCCGGGCGATCCGGACCCGGCGGCGGACGACCCGAGCGCGGACGAGACCGAGGTCGACCACGACGACCCGGACTTCCTCGACTCGCTGCCGGACGCCGCACTCACCCGGCGGGAGCGCCGGCAGAAGCGGCGCCGTGCCAAGGCCCGACAGCGGGCGAGGAGCCGGGGCGCCGCACCGGAGGAGCCCGCCGAGATCGTGTGGCCCGAGGGCGCGGACCTGCGGATCGGCGACACGCTGCTCCAATGGCGCCAGGTCTGGGTGCCCGACGCCGACATCAGCCCGAGCGAGGAGCTGCTCGGCATCGACTTCAACCGGCCGCCACGGATGCTGCGCGCCGACCGCGAGCGCTCCTTCGTCATCCCCCAGGAGCCGAAGGCGCCGCGCCGGGCGACGCTGCCGTGGCCGCTCATCATCGCCCCGCTCCTCATGGCCGGCCCAATGGCCCTCTTCTTCGGTCCCCGGTTCCTGCTCTTCGCCCTGCTCTCGCCGTTCATGGCCCTCTTCAACTTCGTCGCCCAGCGCCGCGGCACCGTGCGCGACTACCGCGACCGGCTGGTCGAGTACCGCCACGAGCTCCGCTCGGTACGCCACCGGCTGGCCGTCGCCGAGGGGCTCGAGCGCGACGAGCTGCGCCAGGACCACCCGGACCCGGCCGCCGTGCTGCTCGAGGCGGTCGGGCCCGGCCAGCGGCTGTGGATGCGGCGCCGCCCCGACCCCGACTACCTCACCCTCCGGGTGGGGGTCGCCGACCGCCCGTCGGCGCTGGCGGTCCGGGACAAGTCGGTCAAGGAGACCGACGCCCCCCGGGAGCCCAACGTGCTCCACGACGTCCCGGTCTCGATCTCGGTGCGCGACGTCCCCATCATCGGCGCCTGCGGCGACCAGGCCGGCGTCGACGCCGTGGCGCGCTGGTTCCTCGGCCAGGCCGCCGTGCTGCACTCGCCGACCGACCTGCGTCTCTTCGTCCTGACCGGTGCCGACCGCGAGGACCAGTGGGGCTGGCTGCGCTGGCTCCCGCACTGCCGCGTCGAGGGCGAGCCGGTCGGCGCGCTCATCGGCACCGACCAGGACTCGATCTCGCGCCGGGTCGGCGAGCTCGGCCAGCTGCTCGCCCAGCGGACCCAGGCCGCCGGCCCGGCGGCCGCGGTGCGCAAGGCGCTCCCGCCCGGCCCCGACGTGCTGGTCGTCCTCGACGGGGCGCGCCGGCTGCGCACCCTGCCCGGGGTGGTCAGCCTGCTGCGCGACGGCCCGGCCGTCGGCATCCACCTGCTCTGCCTCGACGAGGACCAGCGCTCGCTGCCCGAGGAGTGTGCGGCGGTGCTCGACCTGCGCGAGGGCGTGGTCGAGCTGCGCCGTACCGGCAGCGAGGCGGTGGCCCGGATCCGGCCCGACCTGGTGGAGCCCGCGTGGGGCGAGCTCGTCGGGCGCGCCCTCGCACCGGTGCGCGACACCACGCCGAGCGTCGAGTCGTCGGGGCTGCCGTCGTCGGCGCGGCTGCTGGAGGTCCTCGGGCTGGAGGAACCGACCGACGAGCTGGTGGCGCGCCGGTGGGGTCCCGAGGCCCGCACCGACGTCGTGATCGGCGTCGGCTTCGACGGCCCGTTCCGCCTCGACATCCGCAAGGACGGCCCCCACGCCCTGATCGCCGGTACGACGGGCTCCGGCAAGTCCGAGCTGCTGCAGACCCTCGTCGCCTCCCTGGCGCTGGCGAACAGTCCCGAGCAGCTCACCTTCGTGCTGGTCGACTACAAGGGCGGCTCGGCGTTCAAGGACTGCGCGCAGCTGCCGCACACGGTCGGCATGGTGACCGACCTCGACACCCACCTGGTCAGCCGGGCGCTGACGTCCCTCGGCGCGGAGCTGCGGCGCCGCGAGCACCTGCTGGCGGGGCCGGGTGCGAAGGACCTGGAGGACTACTGGGCGATGCAGCGGCGCGACCCGTCGCTGCCGGTGATCCCGCGGCTGGCGATCGTCATCGACGAGTTCGCGAGCCTGAAGGCCGAGCTGCCCGACTTCGTGACCGGCCTGGTCACCATCGCGCAGCGCGGTCGCTCGCTGGGCATCCACCTGGTGCTGGCGACCCAGCGACCCTCCGGCGTCATCTCCAACGACATCCGGGCCAACACCAACCTGCGGATCGCGCTGCGGGTCACCGACGAGTCGGAGTCGCGCGACGTGATCGACGCGAGCGAGTCGGCGACCATCGGGCCGGACCAGCCCGGTCGGGGCTACGCCCGGCTCGGCCACTCCTCGCTGCTGCCGTTCCAGTCCGGCCGGGTCGGCGGGGCACGACCGCGCGTCGGCGCGACCGAGCTCCTCGCGCGGGAGGCACCGCTGGCCTGGCCGATCGGCTGGTCCGTGGTCGGGCACCCGGCGCCCGGCCGGCCGAAGGCCGCAGGCAGCGACACCGACGAGGGCGACACCGACCTGTCGGTGCTGGTGGAGGCCGTCAACGGCGCCGCCGAGCGGCTCCGGATCCCGGCCCAGCACTCGCCGTGGCTGCCCGAGCTGCCCGCACCGGTCCGGCTCGACGAGCTCCGCGCACGCGACGGCGACGCGGGCGACGGCGTACGCGTGACCGGGTGGTCGACCCCCTGGGTGCTCGAGGACCACCCGGCCGACCAGGCCCAGCGGACCCGCCAGTTCGCGCTCGGCACCTCCGGCCACCTGTACGTCGTCGGCGGCGCGCGCTCGGGGCGCTCCACCGCCCTGCGCACGATCGCTGCGGGCCTCGCCGAGGTGACCACCTCCCGCGACCTGCACGTCTACGGCCTCGACTGCGGCAACGGGGCGCTGCTCCCGCTGACCGCGCTCCCCCACACCGGGGCCGTGGTGCAGCGCACCGAGGTGGAGCGAGCCGGCCGGCTGCTGGACCGGCTCGGCGACGAGGTGAAGCGCCGCCAGGACGTCCTGGGCCGGTCGGGCTTCGCCGACATCGACGAGCAGCGCGCGGCCGCGGCCCCCGACGAGCGCCTCCCGTACGTCGTCCTGCTGATCGACCGCTGGGAGGGCTTCGTGTCCGACCTGGCGGAGGTCGACATGGGCCGGCTCAACGACCGGGTCTTCTCGCTGCTGCGCGAGGGGGCCAGCGTCGGCATCCAGCTCGTCGTCACCGGCGACCGCTCGCTGCTGAGCGGCCGGGTGGCCGCGCTGGTGGAGCACAAGCTGATGCTGCGACTCCCCGACCGCTCCGACTACTCCAGCGCCGGCCTCCGGCCGAAGGACGTGCCGGAGAACCTCGCCGACGGGCGCGGCCTGTGGGGCGAGTCGGGCATCGAGGCCCAGGTCGCCGTCCTCACCGACGACGTGTCGGGGGCGGCGCAGAGCGCGTACGTCCGCGATCTCGGCGCGACCCTGACGGACCGGGAGGCGGCGCTCCCGCCCGCACCATCCGGCCTCCGTCCGGTGCGGCTGGCTGCGCTCCCCGCGGAGATCGGCGCCGCCGAGACCCTCGCGGCGCGCGCCGCGGCCGTGCCCGCGGGGTACGTGCCGCTCGGCGTCGGCGGCGACCTCCTGGAGCTGCTGAGCGTCGAGGCGGCCAGCTCCCCGGCCCTGGTGGTCGGCCCCCCGCGCAGCGGCCGCACCAGCACGCTGCTCTTCCTGCTCCGCTGGGCGGAGGCGACCGGTCGCGACGTCCTGGGGCTGACCCCGGTCGCCAACGCCCTCAGCGCGGCGCTGGGCGAGCGCGCGGTCGTCGGGACCGAGGCCGAGCCGACGGCGGTGGTCGAGCGGCTGCGTGGCCTCACCGACGGCTCCGTCGTGCTCATCGACGACGGCGAGGCGCTCCGCGAGGGTCCGCTCGCCCCGGTGCTGCTCGCCGTGGTGCGCCAGGCGCGCGAGCGTGGGTTCACCGTGGTGGTCGCGGGCGGCATCACCGAGCTCGGATCGGGCTTCTCGGGGTGGATCACCGAGGCGCGCAAGGGTCGCAAGGGCCTGCTGCTCTCCCCCCAGGAGGCCCTGCAGGCCGACATCTTCGGCGGCCGGGTCGCGCGGACCTCCCTGGTCGCGCGGGTGCAGCCCGGTCGCGGCGTGCTCTTCCCGGGCAACGGCGACCAGATCGGCGTCCAGGTGCCGCTCGCGGGCTGAGGGTCCCCGGACACGCAGACGCCACGAGGCCCGGCCCCCCGAGAGGGAGCCGGGCCTCGTGCGGTCATCGACCCGAGGAGGCGCGTCGCCGCGCCCAGGTCAGCGGGTCACTTGATGGTGTACGCCGCGTCGATCTCCGCGAAGGCGCCGGAGGCCTTGGTGAGGTACGTCGCCATCTCCTCGAGGAGGCCGACGCTCTTCATGTTGGCGGCGTTCCACTCCTCGTAGGTGCCGTTGAAGGAGTCACCGGCGACGGACTTGAAGCCACCGCTCTCGCGGAGGTTGTCGACCTGGCCCTTGGCCGTCGTCAGGATCTGCTCGACCTGGTTCTTGATGTCGGCCAGGTTCTTGGCCTGGGTCTCGATATCACCGTGGGATACGGAAATCTTGCCGTCGGACATGCGTCACTCCTCGAGATGATGTGGTGCCTGGACAAACCCCGTTCTGCCCGGTCGGCACCACGCCAAACCTCAGCCGATGCGGTCGATCACCAGCGGCGTCGGGGTGTACGACGAGCCGTCGGGCGCGACGTCGTACCCACCCTCGAGGGCGGCGAGGGCCCGGTCGAAGCGCTGGGGCTCGTCCGTGCACAGGGTCAGCAGCGGCTGACCCTCGCTCACCCGGTCTCCGGGCCGGGCGTGCCAGCGGACTCCGGCCGCCGCCTGCACCGGGTCCTCCTTGCGGGCACGGCCCGCGCCGAGGCGCCAGGCGGCCAGGCCGACGGCCATCGCGTCGAGCCGGGTCAGCACCCCGGTGGCCGGTGCGGTGACGACGTGGGTCTCGCGCGCGGTGGGGAGCGTGGCCCTGGGGTCCCCGCCCTGGGCGCGGATCATCGCCGTCCAGGCGTCCATCGCGGAGCCGTCGGCGAGCCGGTCGGCCGGGTCGACGTCGGTGACGCCCGCGCCGGCGAGCATCTCGCGGGCCAGGGCCAGGGTGAGCTCGACGACGTCGGCGGGACCGCCGCCCGCCAGCACCTCGACGGACTCCTCGACCTCCAGGGCGTTGCCGGCGGTGAGCCCGAGCGGGGTGGACATGTCGGTGAGGAGCGCGACGGTGTGGACGCCGGCGTCCTGGCCCAGGGCGACCATCGTCTCGGCCAGCTCCCGCGCGCGGGCCTCGTCCTTCATGAACGCCCCGGACCCGACCTTCACGTCGAGGACCAGCGCACCGGTCCCCTCGGCGATCTTCTTGCTCATGATCGAGGAGGCGATCAGCGGGATGGCCTCGACGGTGCCGGTGACGTCGCGCAGGGCGTACAGCTTCTTGTCGGCCGGCGCGAGGCCGTCCCCGGCGGCGCAGATCACCGCGCCGACGTCCTCGAGCTGCGCGAACAGCTCCTCGTTGCTGAGCGCGGCCCGCCAGCCGGGGATCGCCTCCAGCTTGTCGAGGGTGCCGCCGGTGTGGCCGAGCCCCCGCCCGGACAGCTGGGGTACGGCGACGCCGCACGCGGCGACCAGCGGTGCGAGCGGCAGCGTGATCTTGTCGCCGACCCCGCCCGTGGAGTGCTTGTCGGCGGTCGGGCGGGACAGACCCGAGAAGTCCATCCGCTCGCCCGAGGCGATCATCGCGCCCGTCCAGCGCGAGATCTCGCGCCGGTCCATGCCGTTGAGCAGGATGGCCATCGCCAGCGCCGACATCTGCTCGTCGGCGACCTCGCCGCGGGTGTAGGCGTCGATGACCCAGTCGATCTGGCTGTCGGACAGCGCGCCGCCGTCCCGCTTGGCGAGGATCACCTCGACCGCATCGTGGAGTGTCACCGCGTCAGGCTAACCGGGATCCTCAGCGCTCCAGCGCCTCGGGACCGAAGGCCTGCGGCAGCACCTGGTCCATCGGCAGGACCCCGGCGGGGGTCCAGACGAGCAGCGCCGCCCCGCCGTGCTCCCACAGCAGCTGACGGCACCGGCCGCACGGCATGATCACGTCGTCGTCGCCGTTGACGCACACGAAGTGGGTCAGCCGGCCGGCCCCGCCCGCGACCAGCGACGACACCAGGCCGCACTCGGCGCACAGGGTGACGCCGTACCCGGCGTTCTCGACGTTGCAGCCGACGACGACCCGGCCGTCGTCCACGAGCGCGGCTGCGCCCACGGGGAAGCCGCTGTACGGCGCGTAGGCGCGCTTCGCGACCTCGATCGCGGCCGCGCGCAGGTCCGTCCACGGCGCCTGGTCCACCTCGGCCATCCGGCCCCCTTTCGTCCGTGCCGACCCTGCCACAGACAGCAGAACCGCCGGTGCGAAGGTCCCAAGTCGATAACCCTTTCGTCTCCGATCCCCGGAGTTGCCCCGCGGAACCGCCGAACGCACTACGGTGCCGGTCGTCGCCCCCAGAGGCGGGGCAAGGACTTGGAGGCAGATGTGAAGAAGATGCGGAAGGCCATCGTCGGCGGTATCGCCGTCCTGGCGGCGTCCAGCGCGCTGGTCGCGTGTGGAGACGCCCCTGACGAGTCGGGTTCGGGTGGGTCCGAGGCCAAGAGCGACTTCCTCCCGTGCATCGTCTCCGACGCCGGCGGCTTCGACGACAAGTCGTTCAACCAGCTGGGCTACGAGGGCGTCCAGGCGGCGGCCGAGGAGCTCAACGCCGACTTCAAGGGCGTCGAGTCCAACAGCGAGAACGACTACGGCCCCAACCTGGAGAGCCTGGTCTCCGAGGGCTGCGACATCATCGTCTCCGTCGGCTTCGCCCTCTCCGCGGCCACCGTGGAGTCCGCCACCGCGAACCCCGACCTCCACTACGCGCTGATCGACGACGCGGCCGACAACGACTTCGACGGTGAGAAGGACGCCGAGAACGTCAAGCCGCTCCTCTACGACACCGCGCAGGCGGCGTTCATGGCCGGCTACGCGGCCGCCGACTTCACCAAGACCGGCACCGTCGGCACGTACGGCGGCCAGCCGTTCCCGACCGTGACGATCTTCATGGACGGCTTCCGCCAGGGCGTCGAGTACTACAACGCCCAGAAGGGCAAGAAGGTCAAGGTCGTCGGCTGGGACGGGGAGAACGGCACCTTCACCGGCGGCTTCGAGGCCAACGAGAAGGCCACCAACGCCGCTCAGCAGCTGCTCGACCAGGACGCCGACGTGCTGCTGCCCGTCGGTGGCCCGATCTACGAAGGCGCGCTGACCGCGATCGCCGACTCGGGCGCCGACGCCGTGATGATCGGCACCGACGCCGACGTGTTCGAGTCCGACCCGCGCACCCAGGAGGTCATCCTGACCTCGGTCCTCAAGGGCATGGACATCTCCACCAAGGAGGTCGTGCTCGCGGCCGCCGACGACAACTTCGACGGCGAGCCGTACATCGGCACGCTCGAGAACGACGGCGTCGGCATCGCCCCGTTCCACAACTTCGAGGGTGAGGTCTCGGAGACCCTCCAGGGCGAGCTCGACGAGATCAAGGCCGGCATCATCGACGGCTCGATCCCGGTGGAGTCCTACCTCAGCAAGTGACACCTCCGCGAAGGGAGGTCGACCGGCTCCGGCCGGTCGGCCTCCCTTCCGCGTCGATGCGGCCCACGCGCCCTCGACGTACCCCCGTCGTCTCCTCCTAGGATCGCTCCATGCAACTGGCTCTGCGCAACGTGACCAAGCGCTTCGGCAGCCTCGTCGCCAACGACCGCATCTCCCTGACCGTCGACCAGGGCGAGATCCACTGCCTGCTGGGTGAGAACGGCGCGGGCAAGTCGACCCTGATGAACGTGCTCTACGGGCTCTACCAGGCCGACGAGGGCGAGATCGTCGTCGACGGCGAGGTGATGAGCTTCGCCAACCCGGGCGACGCGATCGCCGCGGGCATCGGCATGGTGCACCAGCACTTCATGCTCGTCCCGGTCTTCACGGTCGCCGAGAACGTCATGCTCGGCAACGAGCAGACCGGCTTCGCCGGCTCCCTCGACCTCGACGCGGCCCGCGAGCGGGTCCGGGAGATCTCGGCGCGGTTCGGCTTCCACGTCAACCCGGACGCCGTCGTCGAGGACCTCCCCGTCGGCGTCCAGCAGCGCGTCGAGATCATCAAGGCGCTCTCCCGCGACGCCAAGATCCTGGTCTTCGACGAGCCGACCGCCGTCCTGACGCCCCAGGAGACCGACGAGCTGATGCAGACCATGCGCCAGCTCCGCGAGTCCGGGGCCGCCATCGTCTTCATCACCCACAAGCTCCGCGAGGTCCGCGAAGTCGCCGACCGGATCACCGTGATCCGCCGCGGCAAGGTCGTCGGCGAGGCCGAGCCGACGGCCAGCAACGCCGAGCTCGCCTCCCTCATGGTCGGCCGTCCGGTCGAGCTGACCGTCCACAAGGAGCCGCCGACCCTCGGCGAGGACGCGCTCGTCGTCAGCGGCCTGACGGTCGCCGACAGCAGCGGCCTGGTCCACGTCGACGACGTCAGCTTCACCATCCGCCGCGGCGAGGTGCTCGCGGTCGCGGGCGTCCAGGGCAACGGCCAGACCGAGCTCACCGAGGCGCTGCTCGGTCTGCAGGAGCACGTGCTCGGCTCGATCAGGCTCGACGGCAAGGAGCTCACCGGACGCTCGGTCCGCAAGATCCTCGACGCCGGGGTGGGCTTCGTCCCCGAGGACCGGCAGGTCGACGGCCTGGTCGGCGAGTTCACGATCGCCGAGAACCTCATGCTCGACCGCAGCTTCGCCCCGCCCTTCGTCCGCAACGGCACCCTGCAGGTCGGCACTCGCGACACCTTCGCGCGCGAGAAGCTGGAGGAGTACGACGTCCGCGCCCCCGGCATCACCACGCTCGCGAGTCAGCTGTCCGGCGGCAACCAGCAGAAGGTCGTCGTCGCCCGGGAGCTCTCCCGCGACCTGCGGCTGCTGGTGGCCGCCCAACCCACTCGCGGCGTGGACGTGGGCTCCATCGAGTTCATCCACCAGCAGATCGTGGCGACCCGCGACGCGGGCGTCCCCGTGCTGGTCGTCTCCACCGAGCTCGACGAGGTCGTGGCGCTCGCCGACCGGATCATGGTGCTCTACCGCGGCCAGGTCGTCGGCATCGTGCCGGCCGACACCCCACGCGATGTGCTCGGCCTGATGATGACCGGAGAACGACCCGCAGGAGCAGTGGCATGACGCACGCCGACGAACAGCCCACCGAGGTGGAGACGCAGGCGTCCCCGCCGCCGGGCAGCGAGGACTCCCCGCCGGAGGCCGGGCGGTGGCACGAGACGCTGCGCTCGATCACCACCGGCAACGCGATGGTGGCCTTCCTCTCCGTGCTGCTCGCCGTCCTGGTCGGGTCGATCATGATCCTGGCCACGGACGAGGAGGTCCGCAGCGCGGCCGGCTACATCACCGCCCGCCCGGGCGACTTCTTCTCCGCCGCCCGCGAGGCCATCACCGGTGCGTACGGCGCCCTCTTCCGCGGGTCGATCTACAACACCCGGGCCGAGGACTTCCAGACCGGCATCCGGCCGCTGACCGAGACGCTGAAGTTCGCCGCGCCGCTGATCACCGCCGGCCTCGGTGTCGGCCTCGCGTTCCGCGCAGGCCTGTTCAACATCGGCGGCCGGGGCCAGATGCTGCTCGCCGGCGGCGCCGCGGGCTGGGTCGGCACCCAGGTCGACCTGCCGTTCCCGCTGCACCTGGTGGTCGCCGTCGCGGCCGGCATGCTCGCCGGAGCGCTCTGGGCGGGCCTCGCCGGCCTGCTGAAGGCCCGCACCGGCGCCCACGAGGTGATCGTCACGATCATGCTCAACTACGTCGGCTTCTACCTGGTCTTCTACGCCCTCTCCACCCAGGGCATTCTCCAGGCGCCCGGCTCGATCAACCCGAAGTCGCTGCCGATGGACGACAGCGCGGTGCTGCCGAAGCTGGCGGGCGACCGCTACAACCTGCACCTCGGCTTCCTGCTGGCCCTGGTCGCCGTGGTGGTCGTGTGGTGGCTGCTGAGCCGATCCTCGCTCGGCTACCGCTTCCGCGCCGTCGGCGTGAACCCGCACGCCGCGCGCACGGCCGGCATCGACGTCGGTCGCACCTACGTGATCGTGATGCTCATCGCCGGCTCGCTGGTGGGTCTCGCCGGCGCCAACCAGGTGCTCGGCACGGTCACCAGCGGCGTCACCGTCGACCTCGACGCCGGCATCGGCTTCGACGCCATCACCGTGGCGCTGCTCGGCCGGTCCAGGCCGTTCGGGATCCTCGCCGCCGGGCTGCTGTTCGGCGCGTTCAAGGCCGGCGGCTTCTCGATGCAGGCCTCGGAGGGGATCCCCGTCGACATCGTCCTGGTCATCCAGTCGCTCATCGTGCTGTTCATCGCGGCGCCGCCCCTGGTGCGCGCCGTCTTCCGGCTGCCCGCGAAGGAGGCCAAGTGAGCACGACCACCCCGTCGGTCCCCGCCCCGGGAGTCACCGACCAGCCCCAGGTCATCACCCTGGTCAGCAAGAAGGTCCCGGTCCTGTACGCCGTGCTGACCCTCGGGCTGGCCGCGGCGGTGGGCTTCAGCTCGCAGTCCGGTGACACCACCTTCCGGCTGGCCACCCGCCACGACGTCTACAAGCTGCCGGCCGTCACCGTCCCGGCCGAGGCGACCGCCTGGGTCATGGTGGCGCTGATGGCGCTGTGCACGGCCGAGTCGGCGCGCCGCTACGTCGCGAAGCGGACCACTCCGCTCTGGCTGACCGCCGTCTTCTCGGTGATCGGCATGATCGGCTTCCTGACCTGGGCCGCGGCGGGCGGGACGCTCCCGGTCGTCGGTCTGCTGGCCGGCGCGCTGGCCCTCGCCGTACCGCTCGTCTTCGGAGCCCTCGGTGGAGTCCTCGGTGAGCGGGCCGGCGTGGTCAACATCGCGATCGACGGCCAGCTCCTCGCCGGGGCCTTCGCCGCGGCGGTCGTCGGCTCCGTGGTCGGCTCCGCGTGGGCCGGCGTGCTGGGTGCGATGGCGGCCGGCGCCCTGGTCGCGCTGATCCTCGGGATCTTCGCCATCACCTACTTCGTCGACCAGGTCATCGTCGGCGTGGTCCTCAACGTGCTGGTCATCGGCGTCACCAGCTTCATGTTCTCGCAGGTGCTGGCCCCCAACACCGCGGACCTGAACAGCCCGCCACGGCTGGGTCCGGTCGCGATCCCGGTGCTGGGTGACATCCCCGTGATCGGCCCGATCTTCTTCCGGCAGTCGCCCCTCGTCTACCTGCTCTACGTCGCCGTCGTGGTCGTCGCGTGGGCGCTCTACCGCACCCGGTGGGGCCTGCGGGTGCGCGCGGTCGGCGAGCACCCGAAGGCGGCGGACACGGTCGGCATCAACGTCCTGCGCACCCGCTACCGCACGGTGCTCATCGCGGGCGCGATCGCGGGGGCCGGCGGGGCCTTCTACACCCTCGTCTCGGTCCAGCAGTTCAACCGCGAGATGACCGGCGGCGCGGGCTACATCGCCCTGGCCGCCGTCATCTTCGGCAAGTGGGACCCGATCCGGGCGACGCTGGCGGCCCTGCTCTTCGGCTTCGCCTCCAACCTGCAGGGCGTGCTCTCGGTGATCGGTTCGCCGGTGCCGAGTGAGTTCATGCTGATGCTCCCGTACGTCGTGACGATCTTCGCCGTCGCCGGGCTGGTCGGGCGCTCCCGCGGTCCGGCCGCGGTCGGCGTGCCGTACCGAAAAGGCTAGGCGGGCAGCAGCGACGACAGACGCACCGAGGGGGCGTGACCGTGACGGTCACGCCCCCTCGGTGCGTCGGGAGTCGGATCAGCCGACCGCGTTCACCAGCGCCTGCGACTCGGCCACCGGGATGTACGTCGTGGCGCCGCGCGTCTTGTCCTCCAGCGTGTCCGCGTCGCCCTGGTTGGAGGTCCAGGTCGCCTGCCAGACCGCGGAGGCCTCGACCGGGAAGCCCGAGGGGTAGCCCCACGACGCACGACCGAAGGAGAGCGTGCACGCCGCGTCCTCGGACGCGCCGGGGGCGTACGCCCGGCGGGCCTGCTCGGCGTCGCAGCGGGTGGTGCCGGCCGGGGAGGTCACCGACAGCCCGTCGGTGGTGGCCACGACGGTCACGCTGACCGGGCCGGCGGTCGCGGTCACCGACCGCTCCCCCACCGCCGCGACGTCGTCGACCCACATCCAGGTCGCGAGGTTGACCAGCGAGGCGTTCGCGACGTTGCCGATCTTGGGGTTCCAGTCCAGCGTCGGCTCGACGAGGTCCATCACCTCGTAGGCGTACTCGGCGAGGATCAACGGGTCGACCACCGGCTCGGGCTGCTGCCCGGTGGGGAACCAGTCGTAGGTGACCAGGATCGGACCCTCCCGGCCGGGCTGGGTGCCGCTGCCGCACCCCGCCGCGTCGAGGGCCGCGGCCTGCTCGTACCCGTCTCCGCCGGGGACGGCGCCCTGGTTGATCCGCAGGCGGTACCAGGTGATGTCCTCCCCGCGGGCGTGCGCCTTGATCGCCTGCTCGAAGCGCTCGTAGTGCACCGACTGGGTGCCCTCGGCCGCGTGCCCCGTGAGGTAGGGCCGCAGCTCCTCGTCCCAGTACTTCTGCACCGCCTCCGGATCGTCGGGGTCGACGTCCCACGAGGTGCTGATCGGCTCCCACCAGCACAGCGGCGGCGGCCCGGGAACCGAAGCCCGCAGGGCCTGGCTCACGTGGCCGGTGACCGTCACGTGGGTGGCTCCGGCGCCGTACCCGCCGTCGGTGTCGGTGCCACCGCCTCCTCCGAGGTCGGCCGCGGCGGGTCCGGCCGTCAGCGCGACGGTCAGGGTGGAGGCGACGACGGCGGCGGCAGCGCCGCAGGTCAGCGATATGCGCACGGGGCGTCCTTGTCCGTGATGATCTGCTCGGTCAGGCGCCAGTCGGGGCCCTCCCGGCGCAGGGTGTCCTTGGTGGTCAGGAAGGCCGACGGCTGCTCGACCGCCTTGCCGTCGGCGTCGACGTCGATGGTGGTGTTGCGCATGCAACCGATCACGGTGGCGGTGTCGCCGGCGACCTTGATGCTGGTGGTCGCGGCGATCACGCCGCCGGTCTGGCGGTGGCCCTCGGCCTTCAGCTCGGCGGCGTACTCGAGCGGTCCGCTCGCGGCGGCGTCGTCGGCGAGGGCGTACACCGCGTCGCGGTCGACCTCTCCGGTGGCGTACATCTCGATCAGCTCGGTCCAGTACGCGAACCAGACGTCCTCGACGGCCCGCTGCTCGGCGCCCTTCGCGGCGGAGAGCCCCCGTGTCACCTCGCCGTCGACCGGGTCCTCCGGGATCGGGCCGTCGTCGACGGGCGTGGTGGGCTCCGGGGTGGCGGTGGGCGTCGGCTCGTCGAGGCTCAGCTGCTCCGGCTCGCTCCCGCCGTCGTCACCACAGGCCGTCAGGGCGAGGACCCCTACGCTCAGCAGGGCAGCCAGTCGGCCGGCCATCATCAACTGCACTCCTCGTCACTCACGGTCACTCGCGCCGACGACCGGGAGTGGGACCCCGGTCGCCTCCCCCTCCTTCCCGGGCTGGTCGGGGTCAAAACACCCCGGGTCGGCCCGGTCAGTCGTCGCCGGGGAGGCTGGGGACCGGGCGCTCGCCGTACCTCCGGGTCAGCTCGGCCTCGTCGGTGCGGACGCTGAGGGCGACGTCGTCGGACTCGGCCCGCTCGAGATCCTCGACCGAGGCGCTGATCGCCAGCAGGGGCGTCACCTCGGAGCCCCAGACGGCCCGCACGGCCGAGTCCAGCACCGCGGGGAGGTCGCAGCCACGGCAGTCGACCCGGACCGACGCCTTGGCCTCGTTCCCGGCGTCGTCGACGTAGGTGGCGCGTACGCCGGTGACGCCGTCCTCGGCAGCGAGCTGCTCGGCCACGCGGTCGAGGATCTCCTGGTTCGCCCCCGCCTGCTCCGGAGAGGCGGCCGGGCCGCAGGCCGAGAGGGCGACGGCCACCACGACCGTGGGGAGGAGCCGCCTCACCCGCGTGCCATGTGGAACGTCCAGGCCGTCGAGCCGCCGCCCGGGTGGAGCCCCGAGAGCCGGTCCAGCGCGTCGCGGACGGCCGGGTCGTCGGACGCCTCGAGGTCGTCGACCATCGGCCGGTAGAGCTCGGTCATGGAGTGGTTGCCCGCGACCGATCCCGTCTGCACCTCGGTGACGATCGTGGTGTGCCGGGCGTCGTCGCCGTACGCCTCCCCGTCGAGGCGCGGCACGATGTCGTACTCGTTGACCAGGGAGAGCACCGAGACGTCGTCGGGCAGCTCGACGTGGTCGACCGGCGAGCCCGCCGTGACGACGTTGTCGATCCGGTAGGACCGGCCGCCCTCGCCGTGCGAGACGGCCTCGGCGACCCGGGCCGCGACGATGCCGCCCTGGCTGTGCCCGAGCAGGTTCACGGGCGCATCGGGCGGGATGCCCGCCTCGCGCATCGCGCGGAGGACCGCCTCGACGTAGGCGTTGTCGGCCCCGGCGACCCCGGCGAAGTTGGTGCCGAGGTTCTGGACGAGGCCGCTGTCGGTGAGCTCGTCCGGCAGGCCGGGGGTGCCGGCGGGGAACGGGCCGTCGAAGGCCTTGGTGCCGGGCAGGTAGACGTTGTAGACCTCGTGCGGCGGCGTGCCGACGCGCTCGATCTTGAACGCGTCGGGCTGGTCGGCCATCTCGTCGAGCTTGCGCATCGCGTCGGCGAGGCTCGCCGGGGCGACCTCCTCGTCCTGCTCGGACGTCAGCCCGCCCAGGTCCTGGTCGTAGAGGAGGGCAAGCAGTGCGGCGCCCTGCTCGGCGTCAGCAGGGAAGCCGACCCCGGGCATGAAGAAGTCGAGCAGTCCGGGCGTGCTCGCGACCACCTCCTCCAGCACGTCGGGGTGCTCGAGCAGCCACCGGCTCGGGTCCTCGAAGAAGTCGCCCTGCCACAGGGCCAGCGCGGTCACCGCCGCGGTCGGCAGCGGCGCCGTCGTGAGGCCGAGCCCGAAGACCAGGCCCTGGGTGTGCTGGCGGACGTCGACGAGGTACTCCAGCGCGCGGTCGGTCGTGGCCAGGGCCGCGGCCTTGGCCTGCAGGAAGGAGCCCGTCGCGGTCATCCGCACCGCGTTCGCGCTGAGGCCGCCCGGGCCGTCGAGCGCGCCGAGCAACCCGCTCTCGAAGGTCGCGAACGTCGCGGGGGCGAGGACCGCGCTGCTGAGCAGGTTGGCGTCGAGGACGTACTTGTGGGTGGCCAGCGCGGTCTCGCCGACGTTCCAGCCCTTGCTGCGGATCAGGCCCCCGGCGGCGTCCATGTCCTCCAGGTCGGCCTCCACCCCGTGGCTGCCGCCGACGACGGTGTAGTCGCGGTCGCTCACGCCCAGGCCCCCTCGATCAGGGTCGCCAGCCGGGGCACCAAGTCGCCACGCTCGCAGGGCTCCAGGCGCACCCGGGGCGTCCCGTCGTCGCCCCGATGCGTGCGGGCACCCCACCAGCCGTGCTGGTCGAGGAACCACACGAGCATCCCGGGCAGCCGGTCGGGCACGCTCGGGAGGACGGTGACGTGCAGGACGCCCTGGACGCTGCCGCTCCACTCCTGCAGCAGGGGGACGACGTCGGTGTCGACCCCGAGCAGGCCGGCGAGCTCGGGATGCAGTGCCGGGTCGCCCGCGGCGGCGGGCAGCGTGCTCAGCGCCTCCAGCGGGACCTCCACCGGCCGGCGGTCGCCGCCCGGGCCCGGGTCGGGCAGCGCGGCCAGGAGCTCGGTGCCGATCGAGCGGGCGTCGTACAGGGACAGCACGGCGTCGGCCCGGTCGCGCACCAGCGACCCGCCGACCGCGGCGTCGACCCAGTGGTAGCCGAGCAGGTCGAGGCCGGTTCCGGCCAGCGAGATCCGCACCCTCCGGGGCGCCGCCACCAGGCCGGCGACATTGGCCGCGACGGCGGGAGTGACCCCGTGGTCGTCGAGCACGCCGTGGCCGTGCAGCGCGATTCCGGCCTCGGCGAGCAGCAGGTCGAGGTCGACGCCGGCGAGCGCGGCGACGGTCGGCGACGGCTCCGGCACCAGGTCAGCCGGCAGCCGCAGGTCGCCGGACTCCACCAGGGCGCGGTCCAGGGCGCTCAGCCCCGGCAGGCCGAGCCGCACGCGGCGAGGGGCGGCGACGGGCCGCCGCTCGCCGAGCCGGATCACAGCCATCCGGTCACCCTGTCCCACGCCTCCTCGGCCTTGTCGTGGCCCCACTCGAAGGCCCCCTGGGTCTCGTCCCAGGCCTCCTCGGCCGTGTCCCGGATCCTGTCGACCATGTCGTGCATCCACGCGATTCGGTCCCGGACGGCCCGGGCGTGGGCGCGCAGGTCGTCGGCCGCGTCGTTGAGCTGCTGGGCGTTGCCCTCGAGGTCCTCGCACAGTCCCGAGCACCGCTCGCGGTAGCGGTCCGCGCCCGCCGAGTGCCACGCCACGAGGCCGACCTCGGAGCGGAAGGCGCGGGTCTGCTCCCGCACCTCCTCCGCCCGTCCGTCGAGCTTCGCGGCGAGGTCCTCCAGCGCACCCGGATCCGCCAGTCCCATGGCCGCGTCCTGCCCGTGACCCCCTCCGGTCAAACCTGGATCGGGCGTGCTCCGGCCGGCGCGTCAGTCCTCCGCGAGGGCTCCCAGCACGGCACCGGCGAGCACCCGCGCACCGATCCCGATCGCCCGCTCGTCGATGCGCAGGTTGCCCTGGTGCAGGTCGTACGTCGGGCCGTCCGGGGTGCGGGTGCCGAGCCGCATCATGGCTCCGGGGACCTGGTCGAGGTACCACCCGAAGTCCTCGCCGCCGAGGCTCTGCGGGGCGACGACCTGGCCCCGCTCGCCGAGCACGTCGAGCACCGCCCGGGCGAGGATCCGGTTGGACACGGGCTCGTTGACGACCGGCGGGACGCCGCGCTGATAGTCGACGTGGGCGGTCACGCCGTACGGGCTCACCAGCTCGGGGACCAGCTCGCGTACCAGCTTCTCGCAGTCGGCCCAGGCGACGGCGTCGAGGATCCGCACCGTGCCCGCGACCAGACCCTGGTCGGGGATGACGTTCGGGGCGGAGCCGGCGTTCACGCTCCCCCAGACCACGCTGACCCCGGCCCGCGGGTCCATCCGCCGCGACAGCACGGCCGGGAGCTCGGTGATCACCTTCGCGAGCGCGAAGGTGAGGTCGCCGGTGAGGTGCGGCCGGGAGGTGTGCCCGCCGCGGCCCTCGAGGCGTACCTCGACCCGGTCGGCGGCGCTGGTCAGCGGGCCGAGGCGCAGCCCCACCTGGCCGACGTCGACGCCCGGGTCGCAGTGCAGGGCGAAGATCCGCTCGACGTCGTCGAGGGCGCCCAGCCCCATCAGGTAGACGGCGCCGCCGGGCATGACCTCCTCGGCGGGCTGGAAGAACAGCCGTACCCGGCCGTCGAGCAGCCCGCGGGCGTCGGCCTCGGCCAGCGCGAGGGCCGCGCCGACCAGGGCCGTCGTGTGCACGTCGTGCCCGCAGGCGTGGGCGACTCCGGCGACGGTGCTGCTCCACGGGTCGTCGGTCGCGTCCTGAACGGGCAGCGCGTCGATGTCGGCCCGCAGCGCGACGACGCGGGCTCCCGCACCGAGCTCGGCGACGAGCCCGGTGCGGGGCAGCCGGGTGACCCGCCAGCCGGCCTCCTCCAGACGCCGGGCGACCAGCCGGGTGGTGCGCACCTCGTCCCACGAGAGCTCGGGATGGGCGTGCAGGTCGCGGCGCAGTCCCACCAGCTCGGCGTCGTGCTTCTCCACGACGCCGGCCAGGAGCGAGGAGGTCGGTTCGTCCGCAGGCATCGTGAGCGAGGTTAGTTCACGACGGCCCCCGACGGTCCCTGCCGTCCATCAGTGCGCGGGTCAGCGCCGCCAGCGCTCGACCTTCCCGGCCGGCGCGGTGCCCGGCTCCAGGCCGCTCAGCACGCCGGTCGTGGCGTAGATCCCCCGAGGCGTCCACTCCACGTCACCGGGCATCATCGCCTTGCGGACCGGACGCGCCCGCTTCGAGCCCTTCTTGATCTCGACGACCGAGCCGGCGAACAGCTGGGCGACGTACACGCTGCCCTTCGAGGAGACGGCGAGCCCGGTGGCGCTGGTCAGGCCGCCGGCCACCTTCCTCGCCCGCGGGCGCTTGGCGGCCGGGTCGATCCGGTAGACGGCGGCGTGGCCGGCCATGGTGCCGTCCTCGGGACCGCCCGGCAGCGTGGAGACGTACAGGTCGCCGTCGCGCGCGACCTCGACGTCGGTGGGGACCGACTCGAAGTGGTACGTCCTCCCCACCGCGCAGGCGGGCAGGCCCATCGAGGTCGCCACGGTGGACGTGATCTTGACGGGCACCGGCGGCAGCACGGCCACGGTGGTGACCTTGCGGCCCCGGACGCGGAACACGGCGTTGGCCGCGGCGTCCGCGACGTACACCGCGCGGCGGGTGGTGGCGGTGGCGTACGGGTGCGACTCGACGATGCCGCGGTACGTCGCCGGCAGGCCCTCGGCCGGGAACTGCGCGGCGCAGTCCGCCGCCAGGCCGCGGATGCCGTAGGTCACGCCGCGGTCGGGGTTCCGCTTGCGCTCGAACGCGTCGAGGTCGGCGAGCGTGCGGACCCTGCCCTTGGCGGAGCGCTGCAGGACGGCGGTCTGGCCGGTACCGCTGGTCGTCGCGAAGGTGACGACACCGGCGCGCTCGGACACCGCGCCGACCTCGTCGCCGGGCGTCTTCGCGGTGAAGATCGTGCGCGCCTTCCGGCCCGGCCGCTGCGCGTGCAGACTGCCGGCGAAGTTCTGCGAGTAGTAGACGGTGCCGTTCTCGGCGACGGCCAGGCTCAACGGGCTGAGCAGTCCCTTCGCGACGGCCTTCTCGGCCGGCTCCGTCCCGGGCGGGGCCGCGACGGCGGACGTGGCCGCGCCGAGCAGGGCGAGGACGGTCAGGCCGCCGACGGCGACGGCGAGGGGCGAACGGGTGGTGTGACGCATGGGTGGTGCCTCCAGTCGTGGGTGAACACGAGGAGGCTCCCGGTCCCGGTGTCCCGGGCGACAGGGTGCCGTGTCCCGGCCGACCCGGGAGCTGGGTGCGGCGAGGTGCGGCTCAGCGCTCGTCGTACGCCGCGAGGATCCGGTCGGCGGCGACGGGGGCCGGGAGGTCGCCGGAGAGTACGTCGGCGCGGACCCGGTCGCGGATCGCGCGCACGGCGGGCGAGTGCCGCAGCCGCTGGTCGAGCTCGTCGCGCACGAGGGCCCAGGTGAAGTCGAGCTGCTGGCCGGCGCGCTTCGCGGCGAGGCCGTCGGTGCCGAGGTGATCGCGGTGCGCGAGGACCCGGTCCCACAGGTCGTCGACACCCACGTCGGTGAGGCCGGAGCAGGTGACGACCGGCGGCGCCCACTCGTCGTGGCCGCGGACCAGCCGCAGCGCGCCCGCCAGCTCGCGGGCGGCGGCGCGGGCCTCCTGCTCCCGGTCGCCGTCGGCCTTGTTGACCGCGATCACGTCGGCGATCTCGAGGATGCCCTTCTTGATGCCCTGCAGCTGGTCGCCGGTGCGGGCCAGGGTCAGGAACAGGAAGGTGTCGACCATCCCGGCCACGGTCACCTCGGACTGGCCGACACCGACGGTCTCGACGAGCACGACGTCGTACGACGCCGCCTCGAGGACCGACATCGCCTGGACCGTCGCGCGGGCGACGCCGCCGAGGGTGCCCGCGCTCGGCGAGGGCCGGATGAAGGCCGACGGGTCGACGCTCAGCCGCGCCATCCGGGTCTTGTCGCCGAGCACCGAGCCGCCGGTGCGGACGCTCGACGGGTCGACCGCGAGCACCCCGACCCGGTGGCCGGCGGCGGTCAGCCGGCTGCCGAGGGCCTCGATGAAGGTCGACTTCCCGACACCGGGCACGCCCGAGACGCCGACCCGGGTCGCCGGCGAGTGGACGCCGGCGTCGCCGGACTCGGCGAGCCGGGTGAGCAGCTCGCGGGCGCGCTCGCGGTGCTGCGGGCGGGAGGACTCGACCAGCGTGATCGCCTGCGAGACCGCCGCCCGACGCCCCGCGCGGACTCCCTCGAGAAGCTGGTCGACGTCAGGCGGGGGCATCGTGCCCGAGCTGCTCGCGCAGCGCGGCCAGCAGGTCGAGGGCCGACTCCGCGATGACCGTGCCGGGCAGGAACACCGCGGCGGCGCCCATCTCCCGCAGGGTCGGTACGTCGTCGGGCGGGATCACGCCGCCGATCACGATCATGATGTCGGGACGTCCCTGCTCGGCCAGCGCCTGCTTCAGCGCGGGCAGCAGCGCGAGGTGGCCCGCCGCGAGCGAGCTGACCCCGACGATGTGCACGTCGGCGTCGACCGCCTGCTGGGCGACCTCCTCGGGCGTCGAGAACAGCGGCCCCACGTCGACGTCGAAGCCGAGGTCGGCGAAGGCCGAGACGACGACCTTCTGGCCGCGGTCGTGGCCGTCCTGGCCCATCTTGGCCACCAGGATCCGGGGGCGGCGGCCCTCGGACTCCTCGAACTCGTCCGTGGCGTCGAGGACCTGCTGGACCAGGGTGCCGTCGCCCTCGCCGGCGGTGTCGCGGTACACGCCGCTGATCGTACGGATGACCGCCTGGTGGCGGCCGTAGACCTTCTCCAGCGCGTCCGAGATCTCGCCGACCGTCGCCTTGGCGCGGGCCGCGTCGACGGCCAGCGCGAGCAGGTTGCCGTCGAGCGAGCCCCGCTCGGAGCCGCGCTCGGCGCTGTTGGTCAGCGCCTCGAGGCTGCGGCGTACCTCGTCGTCGTCGCGCTCGGCGCGCAGCCGCTCCAGCTTGGCGATCTGCTGGCGGTAGACGTCGTCGTTGTCGACGCGGAGCACGTCGAGCTTGTCCTCGGCCGCGAGCCGGAAGGTGTTGACGCCGATGACCTTCTGCGCACCCGAGTCGATCCGGGCCTGGGTGCGGGCCGCGGCCTCCTCGATGCGCATCTTCGGGATGCCCTGCTCGATGGCCTTCGCCATCCCGCCGGCCTGCTCGGCCTCCTGGATGTGCGCCCAGGCCCGCTCGGCGAGGTCGTGGGTGAGCCGCTCGACGTAGTAGGAGCCGGCCCACGGGTCGATGGTGCCCGTCGTCCCGCTCTCCTGCTGCAGCAGCAGCTGGGTGTTGCGGGCGATCCGCGCCGAGAAGTCGGTCGGCAGCGCGATCGCCTCGTCGAGGGCGTTGGTGTGCAGCGACTGGGTGTGGCCCTGAGTCGCGGCCATCGCCTCGATCGCGGTGCGCCCGACGTTGTTGAACACGTCCTGCGCGGTGAGCGACCAGCCGGAGGTCTGGCTGTGCGTGCGCAGGCTGAGCGACTTGGGGTTCTGCGGGTCGAACTGGCGGACCAGCCGGCTCCACAGCGCCCGCGCCGCCCGCATCTTGGCGATCTCCATGTAGAAGTTCATGCCGATGGCCCAGAAGAAGCTGAGCCGCGGCGCGAACTGGTCGATCGTCATGCCGGTCTCGAGGCCCGCGCGGATGTACTCGACGCCGTCCGCGAGGGTGTACGCCAGCTCCAGGTCGGCCGTCGCCCCGGCCTCCTGGATGTGGTAGCCGGAGATCGAGATCGAGTTGAAGCGCGGCATCTTCGCGGCGGTGTAGCTGAAGATGTCGGAGATGATCCGCATGCTCGGGGCGGGCGGGTAGATGTAGGTGTTGCGGACCATGAACTCCTTGAGGATGTCGTTCTGGATGGTCCCCGCGAGCTGCTCCGGCTTCACCCCCTGCTCCTCGGCCGCCGCGATGTAGAGCGCGAGGACCGGCAGCACCGCGCCGTTCATCGTCATCGACACCGACATCTCGTCGAGCGGGATGCCGTCGAAGAGGGTCCGCGCGTCGTAGATGGAGTCGATGGCCACGCCCGCCATGCCGACGTCGCCGCGCACCCGGGGGTGGTCGGAGTCGTAGCCGCGGTGGGTGGCCAGGTCGAAGGCGACCGAGAGGCCCTTCTGCCCGGCCGCGAGGTTGCGGCGGTAGAAGGCGTTGGACTCCTCGGCGGTCGAGAACCCGGCGTACTGGCGGACGGTCCAGGGCTGGGTGGTGTACATCGTCGGGTACGGCCCGCGCAGGAACGGGCTCAGGCCCGGCCAGGTGTCGAGCGCGTCGAGGCCCGCGAGGTCGCTCGCGTCGTACGACGGCTTGATCTCGATGCCCTCGGGGGACATCCACGGCTCGGCCGCGACGGCCTCGCCGGTCGGGACGGCGCCGCCGCCCAGCGACAGGCCGGAGAAGGACTTCGGAACGCTCATGCCAGCTGCTCCCTGATGCGGGTGAGGAACGCGAGGGCGTCGACGCCCGTCGCGCAGGAGTCGTCGGTGCCTTCCATCGGCTTCCCCGCGACCACGACGTACGACGCTCCGGCGGACCGCAGCGCCTCGGCGGCGGCCTGGCCCCACTCGGCGTACGCCGCGTCGGAGCCGGCGAGGCAGACGACCTGCTGCCCGGCGTACGCCGCGACCAGGTCGTCAGCTCCCTTCGTGGCACCGGCGACGTCGACCGCGACGCCGCCCGCGGCGAACAGGTTGCTCGCGAAGGTGGCCCGGGCGGTGTGCTGGGCGATCGGGCCGAGCGTCGCCAGGAAGACGTGGGTGGCGGGCGGGGTGTCGCGCATCGCCTCGAAGCTGGCGCCGTAGGAGCGGACGCCGGCCCAGGCGCCGTCGTCCTCGCGCTCAGGCAGCGTCTCCGCGAGGTTCGGGAACTCCGACAGGCCGGTGAGCGGGCGCTTGCGCTTCGCGACCTCGGCCTCGCGGCGCTCGACGGTCGCGGAGATCTCGGCGTCGAGGTCGGCGCCGTCCTCCAGACGACCGAACAGGTCCCAGGCGGCGCGGGCGAGGTCGTCGGTGAGCTTCTCGACGGCGTACGAGCCGCCGGCCGGGTCCGCCACCTTCGCGACGTGCGACTCGTCGACGAGCAGGTGCGAGGTGTTGCGCGCGATCCGGCGGCCGAAGCCGTCGGGGCGGCCGAGCGGGCTGTCGAACGGCAGCACGGTGACCGCGTCCGCTCCCCCGACGCCGGCGGCGAACGCGGCGACGGTGGTGCGCAGCATGTTCACGTAGGGGTCGTAGCGGGTCATCATCGGCTTGCTGGTGACGACGTGCTGGCGCATCGTGCCCGTCGCCTGCGACAGCTCCAGGACGCGCGCCCAGAGCCGGCGGGCGGCCCGGAGCTTGGCGATGGTCGGGAACTGCTCGTCGGTCGCGGCGTACCGGAACTCGATGAGCGCGGCGGCCTCGGCCACCGGGACCCCGGCGTCGGCGAGGGCGCGCAGCGCACCCACCCCGACCCTCAGCGAGTGCGCGAGCTCCTGGACGTCGGAGGCGCCGCGGTCGTGCACGGCGGTGCCGTCGACCACCAGGGCGAGGGTGCCGGCCTCGCGGGCGAGGCTCGCGGCGGCGACGAGTACGTCGGTGGCGGCCGTCGCGTCGACGCCGAGGTTGGTGCCGGCGGCGAGCTCGCGGCCGGCGGCGTACTCGACGAACGCGCGGGCGGCGTCGAGCGGGGCGTCGATGGCGTCGAGGACGACCGGGGCGAGGTCGAGGAGGACCCCGTCGAGAACCGTGGCGAGGTCGGAGCCGTCGGTCTCGACCCACAGCGAGCTCACGCCGCCATCGAGGTCGACGAGGACCGCCTCGTTGACCGCCTTCGCCGCGCCCGCGCCATGGTGCGCGCGGATGTCCCAGGCGCCGGTGCGAGCCGGGCGGCCGCTGGTCACCAGGTCGTCGAGGAGCTCGGGGGTGCCGAGCGGCGTGACGGCGATGCCGTCCAGGGTGGTGCGGGCCAGCTTCTCCCACACGACGCTGTCGGGGGCGTCGTCGCCGATCCGCCGCGACTTGCGGAGCACGGCCGCGGTCGCCGCCTCCCACTCCTCGCGGGTGTGCCGGTCCTCGGGAGCCGCCAGGTCGAGCGAACCCTGCGCGGGCTCGAGCTCCTCGGGCTCCGGGAGCCCACCTTCCACCTCGGTCATGGAGGGCACCTTAGGAGCGTTGGGTGAGGTCGGCCACGAAGTGTGACTTTTTCGATCCGGGGTGCGGGGCGCCGGGCTGGGATGTCGGGGGGCCGGGCTGGGTTGTCCGGGGGCCGCAATTGCAGCCGTTGGACAGGTCGCGGGCGGTGGAACATGTCCGGAGGCCGCAATTGCAGCCGTTGGGCAGGCAGCCGGAGGGCCACCCCTATCCTCCGCCTCGTGAAGGTGCGCGATCCACAGGGACAGACGTGGCGGGTGACCCGACGCTGGGTGCCGTGGCGACGGCGGCTCAAGGGCACGCTCGACGCGATGCCGAGTCTGCCCAGCTCGGGACTCGGGGACGACCCGGTCAGCGCGATCATCGGCATCGTCCTGCTGATCCTGCTGCTGCCGTTCCTGCTGCTCGCGCTCGTCGCCGGGTTGGAGCTACTGCTCCTGCTGCTGGTCCTGCCGTTCGCCGTGCTCGGCCGGGTGCTGTTCGGGCGGCACTGGACCATCGAGGCGCGGCGGGGATTCCGGCCGTGGTGGGAGGAGCAGGTCGGCGACTGGCAGGCCGCCGGCGTACGGATCCACGAGGTGGCCGAGGAGATCCGGCACGGGCACGCTCCCGAGCGCACCATCGGCGTGAACCGCTAGCGCCGCTAGGTGTACCCGGCCATCAGGTTGGTGACAGTCGGCTGGTTGGGGGCTTGCCTCCGAGGGCGCTGTGGCGGCGTTCAGTGTTGTAGTGCTCGAGCCAGGGTGC
>Ga0335075_10000516_pt1 | contig 67443 bp, 67 predicted proteins | sample Lox_Sample_24_FD_206723 | JGI IMG/M metagenome (GOLD analysis project Ga0335075, IMG submission 206723) | Soil microbial communities from Loxahatchee National Wildlife Refuge, Florida, United States - Lox_Sample_2.4 | ecosystem: Environmental > Terrestrial > Soil > Wetlands | place: USA...
CAGCAGGCTGCCTAGAACGGCAGGTGAGTTGAATGCCGGAGGCCAGCCGGCCGCTGTTCGACCTGATGCTTGAGGCTGTGCGACGGGGCGACTATAACAATCGCCAGCCCGCCCTGGGGCACTCCGCTTACGGCCTCGGTCAGCACCAGCCGGTCTGGGCGGTAGAACTGCTCGCCGCTTGGCTCGTTGACCGGCCCGGAGCGCTTGACCTTGATGACCGCGGCAGCTTCCCCACTTGGACTCATGTGAACACAGCCTGCTTGCACTGGTTCCCCTAGCAGCCGAAGGAGCCGCAGCCCTCTACGTGGAGCGGCTTGTCCCGTATCTGCTGAGCGTGATGGCGCTCCCCGAGGCAGAGCCCGCGCGGCGGCCGGTGCAGGATCACTTCTCGTTTCGGCAGCAAGACCCTGCGCCGGTACCCACTCTGGATGATGCGCTTATCCGTGGTACCGCCACGGCACTGCGTAAGTTGGTCGCGCAAGACCCCGGGGCCGCCCAGTCGACGCTTCATCTGCTCGCGGCCGACCCGCATGACAGTGCCCAGCGGCTCTTGTACGAAGCTCTGCGCGCAGACAGTGCGCGGTACGCCGACCAAGCCGCCGAGCTGCTGCTCGAAGGGAGTTACCGCTTCCGCAGCGGCTACCTGTCGAACGGCTACTTGGCAGTCCGCCAGTTGCTCGAAGCCACGACGCCGCATATGGCACATGGCCACTTCGCCGACCTTGAGACGACGATCCTGGCTCCCGGCGGTACCGCGAGGATGTCCGGAAGCCGGTTTGATGGCCCTGGCATCGACATAGAGCGCGCCGTACAGGTCGGTGTCCGGCCGCCACTGATGGACCAGGACCACGCCGGGCTCGACCAGAGCCGGTGATCAAACCCCTCCAAAGCTAGACGCCGACTTAGCCTTGCCGTATCTTGTACATCTGTACAAATGATAGCACTGCCCACGGGAGCCCTCATGTACGTCCTAGTTACCCCTGAAGGAGCGGCCCTGCGCGAGGCCTCCGACACCCGGGCACTGAGCGTTGTCTCCCGGGTCGGCATGAACCCAGCGCGTCTTCAGGGCGCCCTCGCGGCAGCAGCCCTCGGGCGCTTTGACGGGCCCGGCGGATACGCCTGGCTGATCATCGCCGCGCTTCGCGAGCGAGCACTGGACGGCGGCTGCCCCCAGGCCGACTTCGAGGCGATGATCGCCTACGCGGACAGCCACGGCTGGGTCACGCGCGGCGAGGTCCGTGCCCACGTCGAGCACACGACGGCGGCGGGCGACTTCGTGGCTGCCTCCCCGGAGCAGCGCTCGCGCTGGTGGCGCAACGTGCTGGGCGAGTACCCCACCGGAGTATCAATCATTTCGGCGCTCGACGCGGCCGGAAAACCCCAAGGCCTGGTCGTCGGGACCTTCTCATCGGTGTCGCAAGACCCTCCGCTGGTTTCGTTCATGCCGATGCGCGCCTCCCGCTCCTATACAGCGATAGCGAACTGCAGTAGCTTCCGCGTCAGCGTTCTCGGCGCGGGACACGAGGACCTCTGCCGCGCATTCGCCTCGGCTCCGCCCGAGAGCCGCTTCGAGATCGGTAACTGGTCGTTCGACGCCAACGGGGTGCCTCGGCTGGACGACGCGGTTGTGTGGTTCGACTGCGTGCGCCTGTCGACGATTCCCGCCGGGGATCATGACATCGTGCTCGGCGAGGTTCACGACCTCGGCTTCGGCAACGGGGCGGCCGGCATGCCGATGCTGTTCCTGAAGGGCGGCTACGGCTCGTTCACCCTGCAACGACTTGAGTTCGACGCCGAGCACCTCGGGTCGTACCTGCGCGTCGCCGAGGAGATGCGCCCCAAGGTGGAAACGCTGGCTGTAGAGATCAAGGCCACCGTGCTGCTGTGCTCTCTGGCCCAAGACAAGGTCGTCGTTCTCAGCGCGGCGAACCTGACCTCGCGCGGTACCCGGCCGCAGGCTGTCGGCTCGACCTTCCCGTTCGCCGCCCCGATGGGCGTTGTCTTCGCCGCCTGGAACGGAGACGGACTCCGCCCGGCGATGTGGCGCAAGGCCGGGCGTGCCCTCGGGTTCAGCGACGACGAGATCCTCTCTCAGATGATTCAACGGGTGCGCCAGCGCGGGTACGCCATCAGCGTCGGCCCGGCCATGGCCGAGCAGTTCGAGTACATCGTGAGCAATCCCGCTAAGGGCGATGCCGACCTGCAAGAACTGTGGGCTGCAATCGCGCGCGAGTACGCCGATCTCGGTGAGACTCCCGAATGGGCAGCTCACGTCAGCTCGATCCAAGTGCCCATCTTCGGGCCGGACGGCGAACCGGGCCTGGCGCTTGCCGTATCAGGGCTTCCGGCAGGCCTTTCACCAGACCAGCTAGACGAGATCGCCGACCGCTGCAAGGCGGTGGCAGGCGAGCTCAGCACGATGATCACTGGCCGGCTGCCGCGACAGCCGGAGTTACCGGCCCCTGCTTCCGCCGGGCGAGGCGGCACGCTCCGTTCCTTGGAGGTGCCGCCTTAGCCACCCGCGTTCTGCTCGCCGGGCGAGCTCACGGGTTCCAGATGACCGGGAGACGCTTGACTCCGCGTACCTGCCAGCCGTGGACAGTGGCAGGCTCATCCGGATCGAGCCGAAGAGCGGGCAGCCCGCTGAGCACCTCCTCAAGGACAACCTGTTCCAGCGCCCGCGAGATGAAGTGCCCTGAACAGTAGTGCAACCCCCATCCGAAGGCGGCGTGCGCCACTTTCGGGCGCCCCAGGTCGAACAGCTCACCGCGGGTGTACCGCGTCTCGTCGTGATTGGCCGAGCCGCAGCCCAGGGCAATCCGTGCGCCCTCCGGGATCACAACGTCGCCGACCTTAAGGTCGCGGATCGCGCGCCGCCCAGTGACCCCGAATGGGGCGATCCAGCGCAGGCCCTCGTGGACAGCGAGCGGAAGCGTGGCATCAGGGTCGGCAATCGCCGCCGCAAGTTGACCAGGGTTACTTAGCAGCCCCAGGAGGGACGCCCCGGCGCCGTGCCCGGGCTCCTGGAAGCCTCCCAGCACGATGACGCGGACGGTTCCGATCAGGTCGTCGAATGTGCGCGGGCCACCGTCACCGGTGCCGGCATGGACCATGGAGGACAGTCCGCTGTCGTCGGGTGCCGCAGTCAGCCGGTCGATGGCACCCGCGACGTACTGGTCCAGTTCGCGCATCGTGGCGCGGGCGGCCAAGGCGAGCCCTGAGTCTGCGTCGAAGTTGGTCAGCCCGGCGCTGAGCGCGTGGAACCAGCGCTGCAGGGTTTCGTCGGCAGCGTCGCGCAGCCCGAGCACGTCCCCGATCACCCGGACGCTGATGAGCTCTAGCAGCTCACCAGTGGCATCGGCTCGCCCACGGGGCCGGATCCGCGTGACGTACTCCCGGGCGACATGCCGGGCGCGGCTGTTCATATAGCCCTGGATCGCCCGGGGCCGCAGCGGCGGGTCGACGCCGCCGCGCAGCCAGCGGTGGACGTCACCCGCGGCGGTGATGATGCTCGGGCCGAAGTAGTCGTCCATCACCGCGTCGGCGGTGTCCGCGACCGTGGCGTCGATCCCTATTGCCTGGCAGTCATCCCATCGGGTGACGAGCCACTGCTCTGAGAGGGGCAGGTAGGCGACCGGCGACTCGCGGCGCATCCGTGCGTAGAACGGGTAGGGATCGCTGTCCAGCTCCTCAAGGGTGACATCGTCTACGACTGGGCCGAGCCGTGCGCTCACCGTGACGCCCCTCGGTCAGCCAGCTCGGCGATGAGCGCGGCCACCTGCTTGGGCTCCTGCAGAACCAGCAGGTGCCCCGTCTGCGCCGCCTGGCCGTCGACGGTCACCAGCCGGGCCCCGGGCAGCAGGTCAGCGTACTTCGGGCCGGTAGACGCCGGGACCAGCAGGTCACGCTGTGGGAGCAGCACCTGCGCGGGTGCCGTGACGCGGGCAAGGCGCCGCTCCAGCTTGATGCTGTAACGCGGGTTCCAGGCCAGGACCGCCTCGGTGATCGACTCGTTATAGTCGCGGACAGCGCTTTCGACGGGGTCATCGTCGGCGAAGGCGTCCGCCCAGCGTGGTGCGTCGTCACCTAGCAGGACGCTAAGACGCTGTTCGGGCTCAAGCCGGAAGCCGTCAACGATCTCGCCGTCTGCGGGAACGGGCCGCAGACCGGTCGGCGCGATGAGGGTGAGCGAGGCGACCCGCTCGGGGTACACGCCGGCGAACTCGGCGGCGATCCAGCCGCCGAGGGCGTGCCCGACCAGGTGCACTCGTTCGAAGCGGAACGCATCGAGCAGGTCGCGATAGTGGAGCACCAAGTCGGAGAAGTCTTTCAGCCACGCCGGCCGGGCCGTCTCACCGAAGCCCGGGTGATTCGGGACGAGGACGTCGAACGTCTCCGCGAGCCGGTCGTAGAGAGGCAGCCAGCGGCGGGTCAGCTCCGCACCGTGGAGATAGAGCAGCGGCGCGCCGCTGCCCTTACGGCGGTAGGCGACATCGAGGTCGCGGATTGTCGTGGTCTCGGCGGGCAGACAGTAGAGCGGGGTAGCAGTGGCCATGGTGGTCCTCAGATCGTTGTCTCGGCGGAGAAGTCACCAACGGGTGCCCGGAAGGCATCGACCCGGCCGCGGCCAGGCAACTCGACCGTGGGCCGGCCCAGCGGCTCGCCTTCGCGGGCCACGGCCTCGGTAATCGACGTGTAACCCGCAGACTGGTGACGGGCCCAGACCGGCAGGCCGTCCGGCTCGCGGAAGTGGGGAATGACCTCTTCGGCCAGCAGTGTCAGGGACTTCTCCTTCTGCCACAGTGGAAGGCTCGAGGTGTCGATGACGACGCTGCCCGCGCCGAGGGCGTCAGTGAGCTCGGCGAGCCGGCAGCGCACCGTCTCCGGGGAGCCGGCGATAAGCCAGTTTTCCTCAATGAGGCGCTCCCAGGTCATCTTCGCGGGATCGGCGTCTTCGCTGCGGTACCCGCCGCCCAGGACGCCGCGCAAGCCTGCTTCGGAGGTGTAACCCGGGGGGAAGGAGTCGTGGAACGGGTGCGCGAAGACGTTCTGGTATTGCCAAAGCAGCATCGGCTCGTACTCGCGGCGCGCCTGCTCGTCGGTCTCGGCGACGTAGACCTGGAAGAAAGCGGCGATCTGCTGCCGGGGCGGTTCGTAGCCATGCTGACGGCACAGGTTGCGGAACACTTCGGTGTTCTTCAGCAGCAGTTCCCACGGCACGAACACGGTCTGGTAGGTGTAGCCGCGCTCGGCGGCCAGTTCCAGGGACTCCTTGGACCCGGCAGCAGGGATCCAGATGGGCGGGTGCGGTGCCTGGACCGGGCGCGGCCAGAGGTTCACGTGGGGTATGTGGTAATGCTCGCCGTGCCAGGCGAACGGGCCTTCCCGGGTCAGGGCTGCGATGAAGAGGTCGTGCGCCTCGCGGTGGCGGGTCCGTGCATGAGCTGGATTCGGGATGCCGTAGGAGTGGTACTGGGAGCCGACACCGAGCGGGAGGCCGACGGTAAGGCGCCCGCCCGACACGAGGTCGGCGAACGCGACCTCTTCCGCCATCCGGACCGGTGACAGGTAGGCGTTGAGGATCGGGCCGACCGCGTTGATCCGGATCCGGTCGGTCCGTCCGGCCACCCAGGCCGCGGCCTGGAGCGCGTTGCCGACGATTCCGACGGCGCCGCCGTGCTGCTCGGTGAGCGTCGCCCCGTCCAAGCCGAGGCGCTCCAGCAGCTGAACCGTTAGGAGGATCTCCTCAAGCGTGCGCTGTGAGCGCTCAGGGCGGTGGTACTCGGTTGGCAGATCGATCGTCATCGTCTGCCCGTTCTCAAGCCGCGGCAGAGCCGTGTAGCTCACGTCGCAGGTCGCGTGGAATTCCAGGGTCGCCACAGAGGCCTTCCTTAACCTTGAGTCTCGAACGGGTGGAGCCGTGCGCCGACATGCCGTCCGCAGCCTCAACGGCCACGATCGTCCCGGCGGCCTGGTGGAATCGGATCTTGGTCACGCCCTAACTCGTGCCTTCGATGATCAGGTCCATTGCCGCGCTGATCGCGGCGATGACGTTGGCTCGGGTGTCCTCGATGCCCTCGGCGGCTGCGGCGACGACGGCACCGTCGATCACCTGGCGCAAGAGGGCTACCCGGATCCGGGAGCGCCCCAGCGCGGCGAGCACGGCGACGAGGTCCTCATCGATGCGCGGACGCTGGTCCCTGAGAAAGCCGGCGAGGACAGGCTGGCGAGCAGCGTCGAGCAGCCAGCCGAGCATCGACACCAGGCTCGCCCGTGATGTGTCGGCGCCGTAATACGTGTGCAGGAGGAGGGCCGCTGCCTCGTCGTCCGTGGCAGCGGCGGAGGCGCTCGCCAGTGCCTCCATCGCGGCGGCGTGTCGCTGGGTCTCAAGGTCTTCGAGTACAGCGACGGCCAGTTTGTCGACGGTGTCGAAGTGGTAGCGGATTAGTCCCAGGGACGAGCCAGCCCTGGCCGCGACCTCGCGGTGGCTGAGGTGGCTCATGCCAAGGGTGCTGACAATCTCGGTCGCGGCGTCGAGGATCTGCCGTCGCCGCCTATCGCTGCGCAGCCGGCGACCGTCCTGCGCGGCCTCGCTCACTTGGCCACCTCCCGTCGCTAGCCGTAGCGCGGGCTGCGGCTCTAAAGAAATTGTACGACTGTACAACTTCTTTGGCTAGCCTACGGCGGCAATTTCTGCGCGCGGCGGCTGTCCCATGCGAGGCGATGCCTGTTACCGGGGTGCCGGGAGTCTCGGACCTAGCTCCGACTACTCGGTGATGTGAGCGGGAGTCGGCAGCCCAAGCATCCAGATCCCGGCCACTTCCAGGGACTTCTGCCGAAAGTTCCCGTGCCTGATCGCCGTGGACAGGTCGCGGTAGAGCCGGTCGAACGGGAGCGTGGCCAGCACCGAACGGGATCCGAGACACTCCAGCAGCACCTCGACGGACTGACGGCACAACTGGCCGGTCATGAATGGTACCTGCATGAGCCGTCCTTCCTGCTCAGGCGTCAGCGCCTGACCGGCGAAGAGCAGGGCAGAGACCTCGCCGGTGGCAGTAAGCGCGTAGGCGCGAGCCGCATCATGCAGGGCCACCGCGTGGGCGTAGGCCGCTGGCACATACGGGTCCTGGGTCTTCATCGACCCGGAAGAGGTGCGCGATGGCCTCTCAACCACGCGGCGGAACTCGTCGATCGCGCGAGCGGCGATACCGAGGGCGACGCCTGCCTGATTGACGACGATCGTGCCAGCATGGCGAGCCAGCGGCGGAAGGTCGAGAGAGCCCTCGGCGCCGGAGTGCTGGTACTTCCACGACTCCGGGATGAACAGGTCCGTGACGGCGTACTCGGTGCTGCCACTGCCGGACAGCCCGGTGGTGTACCAGGCGTCGTACTCCCTCACCGCGTCGCGAGGCATGTAGCAGATGTGCAGCGCCGGCCGGCCGCTCTCGTCGGTCTCGGGATCGGTGGCAGTCTCGTCGTCGTAAAGATAGAAGCCGCCATAGACAACCTCAGCGTTTCGGATGCCGCTGCCGAACGACCAGTGCCCGGTGAGCTTATATCCGCCCTCGACCTTGACGGCGCGGCCTGCAGGGCGGGTCGAGCCTGCGGTGGCCAGGTCGATGCCCGGGTAGATCTCGCGCGCCGACTCGGGCGCGAGTTGAGGGGCGAAGAAGCCGCTGTCGGCCAGAACCATCACGTTCCATGCCGTCGACGCGTCATGGTAGGCGATCGAGCCAATCAACCGAACCTGGTCGTCCAGGCGCATCTCCGGGCCGCCCCAGCCCTCCCGCGGGAAGGCGATCCGGTAGGCACCCGCACTGGCCAGTGCCCGGTGAACGCGATCCGTCAGACGCTGCAGCCGGTTGGTTTCCTCTGCCTCCTCCTCAATGAGCGCGCCGAGCTCGGCGACGTTCTGGAGAATCTGAGCGGCCGTCAGCTGCTCCTTGGGGAGCGCTGCGGCATCGAGGGATGGAGCCATAGCAGCCTTTCCTATTATCGAAATATACGGGCCGATATCCGGCAGATCTCGTACCTGAGGCTAGAGCCTCAGGGGAACGCGGGTCAAGAGCGATATGTACAAATGTACAAATGAATCAGCGCATGCGGAGGGACCGCGGCACCTGCCCGTTATGCTCGTCCGGTGGAGAAAGTGACGAAGCGCGCGGGCGGGGAGAGCGACCGCCGAGAGCAAATCCTGGACGCCGCTGCCCGCGTGCTCTCCGAACAAGGTGTCCGGGCCTTCACCCATCGCAGCGTGGCCAAAGAGGCCGGCGTGCCACTGGGGCTGACAACGTACTACTTCAAGGATCGTGACGAGTTGCTCCTCCTCGCGATCCGCAAGGCGCGAGTAGCCAGTCAGACAGAGAACGCACGGGTAATCCGCGAGCTGATCGACCAGCTGGGCCTCGCCGCCGGGCTCGCCCGCTACATCGAGTACGAGACGAAAGACCGCCTGGGCGGCCTCACCAGGAACTACCGCGTGTATGTCACCGCGCTCTACCAGCCGTCCCTGCAGAGCGAGATCTCCAGCTGGCATCCTGGCCCGGAGTTCGCCTTCCACACGGATCCTGCGACTGCGGCGTCACTTGGCTACCTCGTCGAGGGCTATCTCATCCATGCGGTGATCAACAACCGGTCGTTCCTCGCCGAGGAAGTGCTGCCGGCAATCCAGCGGCTCCTCGGCGAGGAGCAGGTGGCCGAGGTCAGAGACTCCCGTCTTTGACGGTGCCGATGACGGCGTCCACGCCCTCGACGCCCGCCTTGGTGGCGTCATACAGGATCCCGCCCCGTTCGACCGTCGGGTGCGGAACGTCGGCGCGCCGTGTGGCGGCGTACTCAAGGTTGGTGGCATAGCCGGTGCGCTCGGCCTCGGTGACCAACGGCTTGCCGTCGGGGCGGAAGTGCGGCATGACGTCCTCGGAGAACAGCGTGAGCACCTTGTCCATCATCCACTGCGGCTTGATGCCAGTGTTGAGGCCGACAATCACCCGTCCGAGGCCCAGCCGCTCGATGACCTCCCCCAGCTGGTCGGTGACTGTCTTCGGCGAGCCGGCGACCAGCCACCGGTTCTCGGTGAGGAGGTCGTACGTCATCTTCTCCATCGGCGTAGAGCGGTAACCGCCCTTCATCGCACGCAGCGAGGCGAGCGATACGTAGCCCGGCGGGAAGTTGTCGTGGAACGGGGAGCGGAAGAAGTTCTGGTAGCCCCATTCCTCAAGGCTCTCGACCTCGCGCCGGGCCACGGCGTCGCTCTCGGCGACATGAACGCTGATGACGGCGGCGCTCTGGGCCGGGTCCGGCTCATAGCCTTCCTCGCGGCAGAAGTCCCGGAACCGGCCCATGTTCTTCTCCATGACCGCCAGCGGGGACAGCACGCACTGGTAGGCGTAGCGGCGTTGCGCGGCCAGCTTCTGGGTCTCCACGGAACCGCCGCCCGGCAGCATCATCGGGATGCGCCGCGTTGGCCGCGGCCACAGGTTGACGTAGGGGACGTGGAAGAAGTCCCCTTTCCACTCGAACGGGCCGTCCTCGTACAGCGCGGCGACCATGAGGTCGTGGGCTTCCTTGTGCCGGTCACGCGCCGTGGCGGGGTTCATGCCGGTGGAGTGGTACTGCATGCCGTGGCCCATGGGCAGGCCCACGACCAGCCGCCCGTTGGAAACGGTGTCGACCATCGCGATCTCCTCGGCCAGGCGGACCGGGGACCAGTAGTTGTTGATGATCGGCCCGTTGACGAGGATCTTCATCCGCTGCGTGCGGGCCGCGACGTACGCCCCGGCGAGCATAGGGTTACCCCACAGGCCGATCGGCCCGTTGTGCTGCTCACTGACGCCGCCGCCGTCGAAGCCGTACTGCTCCAGTGAGATCACGGTGTCGAGGGCCTGCTGCATGACCCGCTGGCCTTCCACGGGGTCGTAGTACGTGTTCGGCAGGTCGATGAAATTGGACTTGCGCTCGCCCGCGAACGGCACGTTGATGAACGCGTTGTCGACGAGGCCGAGGAACTCGATGTTGGTCATGTTTCCTACTCAGCTGCTGGCGCGGATGTGCTCGGCGATGGCGGCGGCCGTGTCCTCCGGTTGCTCAAGGAAGACCATGTGGCTCGACGGCTCACCCGCCCGGCCCCTGACGCGGGTGTAGCGGCCGTTCGGGACCAGTTCGGCGTAGCGCCGGGCCATGGCATTGCCGATTACCCGGTCGTCGTCGACGCCGATGCTCAGGAAGGGTGCCGTGACCCGCGGGAGGCGCTGGTCGAGCTTGCGGTCGTAGCGGGGGTTCCAGTAGAGCAGCGCGGTGCTGGTCGCCTCCTTGTAGGCCTGCACGTCGTCATCAGGCGTGCCTTCCTGGACCAGCAGGTCGGTGTAGCGGTCGCGGCGGCCGTTGAAGTAGGCCTCGTCGGTCTCGTTCTCGTCCCAGCGGTACAGGTTGCGCAGCGGCTCGCCGGGCAGGCGAAGCCCGAGCGGGTTTACTAGCGTGACCGACTTGAAGCGCTCCGGATAGGTGATCGCCAACTTGGCGGCGAGCATGCCGCCTAGGGAGTTGCCTACCAGGTGGAACCGGCCGAGGCCGAGAGCGCGGAAGAAGCCGTCGTAGTGCAGGATCCAGTCTTCCCAGCTGTCGAAGTGCGGTGGCCTGCCGGTGTCGCCGTAGCCCGGGTGCTCGGGGGCGATCACGTCGTGGCCAGCCGCCAGTGCCGCATGAAAGGGGAGCCAGGCACGGGTATTGCCGGCGCCATGCAGGTACACGACGGTCTCGCCGGGGCCCGAGCGCCGGTACGCCGTCTCAAGGCCGTCCACGGTTACGAGGTCGGGGACGGTCCAGTACTTCCAGCCGCGAGCCGGGAGGGTCGCGTCAAGGGTCGTCGTCATGCGCGTCAACTTTCTTCCGCCAGTACCTGCGGCGGCTTCTCCAGTGCGGTGATTGTACATTTGTACAAGTTCTGGGTTGAGGCTATCCCGGCCACGCCGGGGCCGTCAACCGGGGTCGAACTAACCGACGGGCCGCCCGTCCGCAGCACGGCTACGGCGAAGGCGGCCCGGCCTGTTAGGGACGAGATGAAGTCATGAACCAGCGATGACGTCCGGCGGCGCTGCGTTCTCCTGGGCCGGCTGCAGGCTCCGGGCGTCGGCATCGCGGCGTGCATGGATCGCCGCGACCTCCTCCGCGCTGTCGCCAAGGGCGATTTCGGCGTAGGCAGTGGGCCGGTTCGCCCGCAGCCACAGCGCGAATCCGACGCCGCCGACGAGGGCGAGCACCACGGCGAGGGGCAGGTAGCTCAGCCAGGCATCGGTACTGCCCGTCACGTAGCTGAACGAACGCAGCTCGATCACGAGGGCCACCGCGAGCAGCAAGGTCGCGATGACCGGCACGACACGGATCCGCCAGTCTTCGCCGCGTGCCGCGTCGCCGCGGAAGAAAAGGACCACCGACGCCGATGCGAGCATCAGGATCACCGTAATCGCCGTTACGCTGAGGCCGAAGCCGACCGGCGAGATCTGGGTGTAGGGATCGAGGCCGATGCTTCCCAGCCCCAGGTCGATGAGCACGACGATCACCAGCAGCGCGATCACCGCGACGCCGGGAACGTGGTGCTTGTTCTTGCGGGCGATGATGGCGGGCAGGAGCCGCTCCGCGCTCAGGCTCTGGATGTACCGCGACGTGAAGTTGGTGAAGGTCAGCGTTGAGGCGAGGGACGCGATCACGACGAAGATCGAGAACACCTTCAGGCCCGCCGTCCCGAGGTACGCCTGGGCGACGTTGAACACGAATGCCGAGGGGTTGCCCGACATCAGCTTCGCCTGCAGGTCCGAGACTCCCGTGATGGAGATCAGCACCCAGGTGACGAGGGTGAATATCACCGTGGCCGTCCCGAGCGCGAGGTACAGGCCGCGGGGCACGTCCTTCGCCGGGTTCTTGGCCTCGGGAGCGTAGAGCGCGCCGGTCTCGAAGCCCTGAAAGCAGAGGAAGGCCAGCACGAAGGCGACCGTCCACTGACCGTGGTGGAAGACACTCGGCGCGAAGACCGCGCCGCTGAACGCCTGGCCGCCCTTGTGGACGGCGATGGAGATGATCAGCGCGATCAGCAGTGTGAACTCGCATACGACCGTCGCCCCGACGAGCTTTGCGCTGAGGTCGATGTTGCGCCAGGAGAGTGCGCCGACGATCACCAGCATCAGGATGCTGCAGATCTTCCAGTCGAGCGTCACCCCGAGCGTGGCCAGGACCTGCTGGAAGAGAAACGGCTGGACCGCGAAGATCGCGACAAGTCCGCTGACGTAGCCGACCACTGCGACCATGCCTGCCCCGACGCCGAACGGCTTGCCAAGGCCGCGCGCGATGTAGGCGAAGAAGCCGCCGGGGCGGTGGATCCGCTGGGCCATCCGCGCATACCCGTACAGGAAGAAGAGCTCGACGACGGCTCCGGCGAGGAACATCCACGCGGCCGTGGGCCCACCAAACGCGAAGAGCAGCGGGAAGGTCCCCGTGGTAACCGCGATGGGAGTGAGGAAGGCAAGGATGAGCCCTGCGATCTTCCAGCTGTTCAGCGATCTGGGGACCCCGGACGAGTCGATGTTCGCCATTAGGACTCCTATGTTCGTTAAACGTTCGACTGTTTGGTCAGTGCGGCGAACGGGTGCCTGCGGCAGCGGTGCTACGATGACCTTGCGAGAACTGTACAAGCGTACAACTGCTCGGACAAGAGAATCGCGTGCCAGTTTTCTCAAATAACGGCTAGTGATTGACCGTATAACGAACAAATCGCTATGCTCCGAGACGCGTTGAGCGCCGTCTTCGGTCGCCGATCCGGCGCACCAGCCCACCCCATCGACGTCTAGGAGGCTCCCATTCAATGACTGCCGTCGAGATCGTGACCCTCCGCCCCAAGGATGGCGCCCTCTCGCGCCTGCTTGAGATCCGTCCCGTCCTACTCGCGGAATACCACGCGCGCTTTCTCACGGTGACGGCGCAACTGTTCGCCCAGGAGGACGGCACCCTGGTCGACATCTGGACCTGGCCGGATCGCGAGACCGCCGAGGGGGCGCTGGCCGACCCCGCCGTATCGCCGACGTTCACCAACGAGTGGCAGCCTCTGGTCGACCTGGTGTCCTTCGCCTGGGCCGAGCCGGTGGTGAGCTGACCGTGACAGGCTTCGGCACGACCAACCTGCCCTACGGCGTCTTCCAGCCCGCAGGTGCAAGCCCGCGAGTCGGCGTGGCGGTGGAAGACCTGGTCCTGGATCTCTCGGTGCTGCTCGACTCACCCGGGGAATTCGCCCAGTCCAGCCTGAACGCGTTCTTGGCCCAGGGCCGTCCGCGCTGGCAGGAGGTGCGACGGTTCGTCATGACGCGCGTCGCGCAGGGCGTCGGGGCCCACCAGGACGGTGTCTACCGAGCGCGCGACGTCACAGTCCTGATGCCCCTCGAGGTGGCCGACTTCGTGGACTTCTTCTCCGGCATTGAGCACGCAACCAACATGGGGTACATCCTGCGGCCGGAGGACAAGGATCCACTCAAGCCGAACTACCGGCACCTTCCGGTTGGCTACCACGGCCGGGCCGGGACCGTGCTCCCTTCGGGAGTAGCCATCGTGCGTCCGTTGGGCCAGGTCAGCACGGCTGACGGCGTCGCTCTCCGGGCAAGTCGCCGTCTCGACATCGAGGTCGAACTCGGGTACGTCATAGGCGTTCCGTCCAGGCTCGGGGAGGCAGTGCCGATCTCCGCCTTCCGCGACCATGTGTTCGGCGTCGTCATCCTCATCGACTGGAGCGCACGCGACATCCAGGCCTGGGAGTACCAGCCACTTGGCCCGTTCCTCGCCAAGTCGTTCGGCACCACCATCAGCCCCTGGGTGCTTCCACTGGACGCCCTCGACGACGGCGGCTGGGCCGACGGCCCGGTGCAGGACCCTGCGGTGCTGCCCTACCTAAGGGATACCGAGCCGCGCAACCCGGCCATCGTGCTCGAGGTCGAGCTCAACGGCACACTGCTTTCCCGCCCCAACGCAACGCGGCTGTACTGGTCACCTGCCCAGCAACTGGCGCACATGACCCGCAACGGCGCGTCGCTGCGCACCGGCGATCTGTTCGGTACCGGCACTATCTCCTCGAGCGAGCCCGACGGGATGGGGTCGCTGATGGAGATCTCCTGGGGCGGTACCAAGAAGATCGAGCTTGCCGACGGCACGAGCCGCACCTTCCTCGAAGACGGAGATGAGGTCGTGCTGCGCGCGGCCATCGCCGGAGATCCCGGCCGATCTCTCGGGGAGGCGCGGGCCAGGATCCTTCCCGCGCCCGCGGAGTAGTCGTGCCGCGCATCGATGTCACCTACACGCCAAACCTCGACGGCCTGCTTGACGTCGGGCGACTCGTTAACGCCCTGCACGAGGCCGCCCAGGGGCTGGGCATCTTCCCGCCCTTCGGCCTGCGGACGATGGCGACGCGGGCGGAGCGGTCCCGCATCGGCGACGGCCATGACCGTGCCTACGTCCAAGTGGACGTGCGCACGGCGCCGGGCCGGGCGCCCGAAGTGAAGCAGCAGGTCATCGAGACGCTGTACGCCGTGATTGAGGAGAACCTCGGCGCGGTCCCGCATCCGCACCTGCGTTACCAACTGGAACTGACGGAGTTCGATGCCGCGCTCACCCGGGCCGGCGGCGCCGTCTGACGGAGGAGAGCACATGAACAGCCCCGCCTGTGTCGTCGTCGGACTCGGCCACCACGGCGCCCTTCTGGCCCGGCAGATCGCCGATCGCGGCTACGCCCTGGTGGGCGCCGTCGAAGTCAATGACCTAGTTGGCAAGGACCTGACCTCGATCATCCCGGGCGCGGTCGAGGGCGCGGTTGTGCACCCGGCTCCCGCAGCCGCGCTCGCCGCCAAGCCGGAGATCGCCGTAATCGCGGTAACGGTGCCGCTCGACGTCCTCGTGTCGATCAGCCGCGAGTTCCTGGCGGCAGGCGTCAACGTGGTCACGATCAATCCCGAGTTCTTCGACACCGCTCAGGACTGGAAGGCCGAACTGAACACGGTCGGGCGGCAAACGGGAGCGACCCTGCTGGCCACCGGCGTGCAGGACACCTGGTGGGTGCAGATGCCGGCCGTGGCCGCCGGAGCCTCCAGTGCGGTCACCCGGATCATCATCGAGCACCAGGTCGACATCAACACCCTGTCACTCGAGGTCGCAGGCTTCATCGGCGTCGGCGGCCCCGCCCCCGACAGCACCGACGTCCAGGGCCCGGGTGAGGCCTACGTCCCGGGCACTGAGTCGGGCGTGCTCGCGGCTGCGCTGCAGGAGGCTGCCCGCAAGCTGGGCGTTATCCCCCTTCAGACCACCCTCTGGACCGACCCGATCGTCGCTGACCGGCCGGTGCACTGGCGGGCCGTTGGCAAGACCGTAGAGGCGGGCCGCGTCATCGGGATCTCGGAGCGGTCGCTGGTTATCACCGATCGTGGTCTCTTTCTTGAGGGCGTCTTGCGGACGGTCCTCCTCGACGGGGACGACGTCCCCAGCGACAGGCTAACCGTCGAGGGTGTGCCGAACCTCGTGCTGGAGCACAAGCCTTTCCCGGGTGAACAGATCACCAACATTGCCCTGCTCAACCGCATCCCGGATGTGATTGCGGCACCGGGCGGCGTAGTCGGCGCGGCCGACCTGCCACCGGCCCGTGCGTGGTTCGGCAACGTCTGAGAGGCGCGCTCAGCGGCTGAACCCAGCGATCGCGTCGGCCAGCTCCGCTACCAGGTGGGGCTGGCCGGCGAGGTAGTGGGTGCCCTTCTCCAGCCGGATCGTGCTCACGCGCCCGGCGGCGGCGCGCGTCCATTCCTCGTTGTCGGGCGGGAAGACGGAGCTGTCGGCGGTGTGCTCGGCGAGCAGGACCGGGACGCTCGTCAGGGCGAGGTTCGCCGGCCCGTGGCCGCGTGAGCACGGTGCCCACTGGCTGAGGAAGCCGGTGAGCGAGGTGAACCTGCCCATGCTGTTGGCCGCGAAGTTCTGCGCGTAGGGCTCCCCCCACACCGTGGTGCCGATCTCGCGGTCGTTGGGGTCGATCGCCGGATCAAGCGTCCTGGGATCGGCCAGGGTCCGGTGGACGACGAACGGAAGGTCCCGGGGACCGTCCGGGCACGCGCGCAGCTGGCGGAGCCTGGCCCGGCACCAGCGCTCGAGTCCGGACACCCGCTCCACTTGAGCCGCGCGGTAGGCGCGGAGGAACTCCGGCGAGTACGGCGGGCCGTTAACCTCGTTGAACATGTCCAGAGCCGGGTCCGTCGCCAGAAGGTCGGCTTCGTCGATGACCGCCGGATCTGCCCACATCTTCAGCAGATGAGAGCGACCGAGATGGGCCGCGCACAGGGCGATCCCGTCCGCTGGCGGGAGGTCACCGGCATCGAGGTCGACCGGGTCGCCGGCCGGTGTCTCGGTGAGAGTAAGCCTCTCGGCTTGCGCCTGGTAGAGGCTGACCAGCGCGCCGCCGCCGGAGTTTCCGATCAGGATAACTCGCTCGAAGCCCTGCCGCCGCAGCCACGTTACCCCCGCGCCCACATCCTGGATGGCGCGCTCCAGCACAAGCATCGCGTCGTTGCCGAGGTAGCGGGTGTTGAGGCCGAGCGCCGCGACGCCGCGTCTGGCCAGCGGTTCCAGCAGGTAGTGCCCCATGAAGTTGGAGGTCGGGTGCACGACTACCGCGCACGTGCGGGTCGGGGTGTCTGGGCGGGCCAGGGCACCCCAGATCCGCGGCCGCATCGACTGCAGGCCTGACTGGCTCTCGTGTGCGGCGCCAGGGGCCACGTCGATGGTGACGGATTCGAGCTTCACACTTCCAGCCATGAGGTGAGGTAGTCCCTGGCCTCGATCGCGGAGGCCTGGTCCGCGATCGACAGCGACGCGAAGGTGTCGAGCATGACGGCGGTTTCGTCGGTTCCCTTCACGCCCAGCGACCGCTGGACGCTGCCCGGGTGAGGGCCGTGGATGAATCCCGCAGGATGGAGCGAGACCGAACCCTCTTCGATGCCCGACCCCACTCGGCTCATGAACGAACCTTCCGCGTAGAAGAGCACCTCGTCGGAGTCGACGTTCGCGTGCCACGGCGGCACCGGCACCGCGTCGGGGTGGTAGTCGAACAGCCGCGGCACGAAGGAGCAGATCACGAAGTTAGGCCCCTCCAAGGTCTGGTGCACCGGCGGCGGGCGGTGCAGCGATCCGGTCACCGGCGAGAAGTCCCAGATGTTGAACGCATAGGGGTACAGGCAGCCGAACCAGCCGGCGACGTCGAAGGGGTGGGTCGCCATCGTGTAACGCGACCAGCCCGTGCGCCGTTTGTAGAGGACGTCCACCTTCTCTCCCTCGTCGAGGAGCGGGCCGCGGGGCAGTCGCAGGTCCAGTTCGCACATGGGCGCGGATTCCAGGAACTGGCCGCGTTTGGACAGGTAGCGGCGCGGCGGGGTCACGTGGCCGCGGGCCTCGATCACGACGGCGCGGAGCGGGCCGGCCTCATGCTGGACCCACCGGTGGGTGACACTCGCCGGGATGACCACGTAGTCACCCCGGCTGACCTCGATCGAGCCGAAGGTGGTCTGGAGGGTCGCGCTGCCGGACTCGACGTACACCAGTTCGTCGCCGACGGCGTTGCGGTAGTACGGCGAGGTCTCGTCGGCGGCGACGTACGACAACGTGACGTCATCGTTGCCGAGCAGCACGGTCCGGCCGGTGACCGGGTCACCCCCGACCTTGAGGTCATGGGCGCGGAAGTGGCGCGGAAGCATCGGCTCATTGGGCGCGAAGGTGACCGGCGGGTGCGGGAACTCCTCGACCTGAACCGTCGCGCCCGGTGAGCGCCGATGGTAGAGGAGCGACGAGTCACCGGTGAAGCCTTCCTCGCCTACAAGCTCCTCGTGGAAGAGACTGCCGTCCGGTTGCCGGAACTGAGTGTGGCGCCGTCGCGGGATGTCTCCCACCTGCTGGAAGTACGGCATCGGGATCCTTTCAGTCGTCTATGAGAACCGTGGTGGGCCGACTGCGCGCTCAGCCCAGGTGCAGGCGGCTCGGGCTGAGGGTCGCGGCGCTCCAGACGCCGCCGGGGGCGGCGACGACGTCCGCGATGCGGTTGACCACGGTCGCGTTGATGATGCCAACCCCGGGGAACGGGTCGACGGCGACGTTGAGTTCGGGGATCCCGGTGACCCGCACGCGGTCGGGAGCCTTGCGGCCACCTGGAAGGAGGGTCGTGCTCAGTGTGCCGGTGAAGATGATGCCCCGATCCGTCGCCAGCCTGGTCGTCTGGGTGATGCCGAGGACGCTGCCGGTCCCGATGGTCTGACCGGCCGTTCGCCACGCGGCAGGCTCCTCGGCGATCACCGGTGCGACCGAAGTCAACGGCTCCTGTGGTTCCAGGCCCATTCTCCGGGCCGCCTCGCGCAGCGGGACCGTCATGACCGAGGGTGCGGCGCTCAGCGCCTCGGCTACCGGCGCGAAGTCGTCGCGGCTGAGCCCCACGCCGATCGCCCGGCCGACCACCTCGGGCAGGGTGTCGACATCAACGGTGGCCTGCAGGTCGATCGCCGTGACTCCGACCGAGGAGCCGGCCACGAGCGCGGGCAGGTGAATCCACCAGGTGTCCTGCGCTCCGGTGGACACGAAGCTCGCTCCGGTCTGCTTTCCGGCTTTGTCCAGTTCCTCGGCCCAGTCCGGGCCTGGTGCGAGGAGGTCTTCGTGGAGGGCAACCACGTTGACCCCGCTTCGCAGCGCGGCCAGGGCCTGGCGGGCGGCATCGTCGCCGCTGACCGCCGCGGCCAGGACGACGACCTGAGAGCCGGTGCCGGTCAGGAGCGCATCGAGCGAGCCCTGGACAACCAGGCCCGGATTGGCCCCGGGAACGAATTCGCCGACCGGGCGGCCGACCTTCTTGCCGATGTCGGCAGCGCCGGCGAACTGGTAGCCCGCCAACGGCAGCAGCGCCGCAACGCCCGCCCCGTGGCGGCCAAGTCCGACGATCGCCACGCGCGTAGGGTCAGTAGCCATTGTCGTGTGCCTTTCGATTCGCGGGATAACGGGATACTGATACTGGGTCACTCAGCAAGGTGCGCCGGCCAGTCCAGGCCAAGCATCAGCACGCCGGAGGTCTCGAGGGCCTTCCGGCGGTGGTTGGTGTGGCGCATGATGGTGGAAAGATCGCGGTAGAGGCGGTCGAACGGCAGGCTGGCGAGGACCGAGCGGGCACCGAGCGTCTCAAGCAGCACTTCCAGTGCCTGGCGGCAGAGCACTCCGGATAGGTAGGTTGCCTGCATGATCGCGCCGTGCTGCCCGGGCGACAGCACGCCGCCGCCGAAGAGAATGTCCGAGAGCTCCTTGCCGACCTTCTCGACGTAGGCCCGCGCGGCGTCGACCAGGGCGACGGCCTCGGCATATGCGGCCGGGACGTACGGGTCTTGGGTCTTCATCGGCGCGCCGGCGTGTGTCCGCGACGGCCGCTCGATGAGCTGGCGGAACTCGTCGATCGCCCGCTGGCCGATGCCCAGCGGGATGGCGGCCTCGGTGAACACGAGTACGACGGCGTGACGGCTCAGCGGCGGCTGGTCGAGGGCGCCGTCGTCTACGAAGAGCGTGTACATCCAGTCCTCGGGCACGATGATGTCGGCTACCGAGTACTCTGTGGAGCCGCTGCCGGCCAGACCCGTGGTGTACCAGGCGTCGTACGTCGTCACAGCGCGCTTCGGCAGGAAACACGAGAAGAGCTGGGGGCGGCCGCGGGGGTCGGCCTCCGGCTCCTCGCTTTCGGCACTGGCGTACCGGTAGAAGCCGCCGTAGACGACGTCAGCGTCGCGGATGCCGCTGCCGAAGGACCAGTGCCCGGTCAGCCGGTAGCCGCCGTCAACCTTGACAGCGCGGCCGGCGGGCCTGGTCGACCCGGCTGTCGGGGCGTCCACCGAGCGGTAGATCTCCCTGGCCGCCCTCTCCGGCAGCTTCGAGACGAAGAAGCCGCCGTCGCAGAGGATCTTCACGTTCCAGGCCACCGACGCATCATGATAGGCAAGCGACTCCAGGATCCGGACCTGTTCGTCGAGCCGCGCCTCGGGGCCGCCCCAGCCCGCAGCGGGGAAGGCCATCCGGAAGACCCCGGCCTCGGTCAGGGCCGCCTTGAGCCTGGGCGTGAGGTGCTGGATCTCGGCGACCTGGTCGGCCTCCTCCTCGATCAGGTCGCCGAGCGCCCGGACGCGCTCGTAAACCTCAGCGGCATCACGGGGCGGGGTGGGCCATAGAGTCGGCGCCTCCTGGACATTGATCGACATAGGTTCCACGTTCCTTCCTTGCACGCGCTCGGATTGCGCGGCCTAGGGTGGTTCAGCGTCCCTTCCACCGACCACCCCGATGACCAAGATGAACGGAAGCGTTCATTTTCTGGAACCTAACGGGCACGACGGGCTGGCGCAAGACCACAGCAAAAGATCTGCACAAATTTGAAACAGCAAGTTCAAATAATGAACACATCCGCCAGCCCTCTGGTCACCGCGCACTGCCCGGCTCAGCCGGGCCAGAGGCAGCGCCGTCGTGGACCCGGGACCCGATGGTCTGTCCGGCGGCCTTAAGCATGTCGATATACGCCGACAGCGCGCCTGACCGCTCCCGGGGGACGATCAGGCTAAGGCTCGCCACAACCTTGCCTGCGGCCAAGACCGGCACTCCGACGCCGTGAACGCCATCCTGGAGCTCGTCGGCGGAGGTGACATAGCCGTTCTCCCGGATCTGCGCCAGTTGCGCGAGCACCACATCCGGGACCGGGACGTACTTGAGCACACGTTCGATATAGTCGGTGTCGAGGTGCGCGAGGATTGCCCGTCCCGCGGCTCCCGCCGCCGCCGAGTGAGCGGTCCCGGGCTCGTACTCGACCCGAACGGGGAAGCCGCGGCCCACGCACTGCTGGACGGCGACCACGCTCATGTTGTCAAGCACCGAGAGCACCGTCGTCTCTCCCGTCGCGGCGGTAAGGTCGCGCATGACGTCGGCTGCAGCCGACCGCAGCAGGGGATCGATCTTCGCGGCGATGCGGATGATGGCGGCACCCGGGCGGTACTCGTCTCCTACTCGCCAGACGAAGCCACGCGAGTGCAACGACGCGAGGAGCCGGTGCACGCCCGAGCGGTTGATGCCGGTCACCCGGGCCAAGTCGGAGACAGTCATCGCACCGTCTTCCAGCGCCAGCAGGATGTCCAGTGCCTGGTCGACCGTCTTCGAGCCTTCCATGGCTCTCCTTCCTCTCAGCTGGGCCAGGCTCACCTGGGGCTCACCCGTCTTCGGCTCAATAGCTGACCGGGCGAGTTCACCCTTAGAGCTGCAATCGTGCCCCAACCCCCGGGCCGGCGTCGACAGTTAGGTCACTACTCCCTTGACACGACGGCCCCTAGGTTGCGTATCTTGAACACTACTGTTCAGATCCATGACTATCCTACCGATGCGGTCCAAACCGCCATCCGCCATCACGACTGGAAGAGGTTGCCGAGCCATGCCTACCGACGATGTACGGCGGCCCGCCGTCAACGCGATCGACTTCGAGGCCATGACCGTCGATCCGTATCCGACGTACCGCAGGTTGCGCGCCGAGGCGCCCGTCGCCTGGCTCCCGCAGCTCGGCGGCTGGGCTCTGACGCGCTGGCAGGAGTGCGAGCAGGTCGGCCTGGACGAGACCACTTGGGCGAAGGAGAACCCGGCAGGCGCAGAAGGCATCATCGCGCAGGTCACCGACCGCGTCGTGGGACTGCGCAACGTGCTGAACGTCGACGGGCCCGATCATTTCGACCTCCGCGCCGGAATGGACCCCAAACTGGAGGGCCGAGAAGTCCTGCGGTACGTCGATGACCTCGTTCAGCCCATCGCCCGGCGGTACGCCAGCGCCATCGCCCGCCTTGGGCGCGCCGACCTCACGGCGAGCTACTTTTCCCCCGTCAGCGTCGAGGCGCTCGGCGCGGTGATGGGCCTCAGCGACTTGGTCGATGCCGAGACCCTCGTGCGCTGGTTTAACGCGCTCAGCCAGGGCCAGCAGGCCCTCTCCCTCGAACCAGGGCTCTTCGAGACGGTAGACAAGGTGAACGCGGAGATCGACGACGTCGTGCGCCCCCTCCTGGGCAGACTTCGCACCGCCCCGGATGACTCCCTGCTCTCGCACATGGTCCACGCTGGCCGCCAGGGAGCGGAACTGCGGACCGACGAGGAACTCCTTCCCTCGATCCGTGTGCTGCTGACCGGCGGCATGCAGGAGCCCGGCCACGGTGCGGCAAGCACGCTGCTGGGGCTGCTGCTCAACCCTGGCCAGCTCGCAGAAGTCATCGACGACCTGGAACTAGTGCCCGCCGCCGTCCATGAGGGGCTGCGCTGGATGGCCCCGATCGGTTTCACCGAGCGCTACGCCAGTACCGACCAAGAGCTCGCAGGCGTCCGGATCCCGGCCGGTGACATGGTCATGATCTTCCTGGCCTCGGCCAACCGCGATGAGACCCGCTACGCCGATCCCGACAGCTTTGACATCCGCCGTGCCCGCGGAGCGAACCAGGCCTTCGGCCACGGGCGTCACCTTTGCGCCGGGAACTTCTTCGGCCGGCACGTAGAGCGCATCATGCTCGAGGAACTGCTGAGCGTCGTTCCTTCGGTCCGCCCCGACCCCGGCAGTCCGCCGCAGGTGACGGGCTGGGGGTTCCGCGCCCCGAAGAAGCTCAACGTCGTATGGGACGCTTGAGCCACAGCATGACGCAGAACACGGACGCCATGCGCGGCTTGCGGGTCGTCGTGTCGCGGCGCACTCGCGAGACCAAGGACATCACAAGCTTCGAACTCGCCGCCGTTGACGGCTCTGCGCTGCCGGGCTGGGCGCCAGGCACCCACGTCTCGCTTCGCCTTGCCAACCGCCTGACCCGCGAGTACTCGCTCTGCGGGCCGCTGACCGCGCCAACCTGGAGCATTGCCGTCCGGCGTGAGACCTCAGGCCGGGGCGGGTCGCTGCACCTTCACGACGATGTCGGCCACGGCCACGAGCTCGTCGTCGAGTCCGTGCGCAACAACTTCCCGCTAGTCGAGGCGGACGAGTACCTCTTCATCGCCGGAGGCATCGGTATCACCCCGCTGCTCCCGATGGCAGAGGCCGTTGCCGCGCGCCGCGCCCGCGGTCAGTTCATCTACGTCGCGCACGGCCGCGACCAGATGGCCTTCGTGGACCGGCTCCGGCATAGCGGGCTTACTTTCGATCTCTGGCCCACGACTGAACGCGGCCGACCCGGCTTCACCCAGCTCTTCGCCGAGTACGCCGGCTCCGCCACGCAGGTGTATGTCTGCGGCCCGGCCGACCTGATTGACAACGCGTCGCGGTCGTGGCCCGGGAACCCGGACCACCTCCACGTCGAGCACTTCCGCAGTGCCGCTGGCGCCGACGATGCGAGTTCCACTTTCGAGGTGGTGCTGGCCAGGAGCGGCATGACGGTCCAGGTTAAACCGGGGACCTCGGTGCTTGCCGCCATCGAAGCCGCGGCCCCCGGCTTGAGCATCTATCAGTCGTGTCACGAGGGCGTCTGCGGCTCATGCGAGACGCCAGTCCTGGAAGGAACCCCCGAGCACCGTGACGTGGTGCTAAGCAAGCGCCAGCGCGAGCGCGGTGACCGGATGATGATTTGCGTCTCCCGTGCCCGGTCGCCCCGCCTTGTGCTTGACCTCTAGCTCAGGGACGCAAGATCCACCGGAACCGCGGCAGGGTCTCTTCCGCCGTCAGCTCGCGCCCGAAGACCACGGCCTGAGCGAGCAGGCCCTCAACGAGATCGGTGAGAACCCTCGCCGCCTCTTCCCCGGCGTAGGGCAGCAGCATCTCATAGCAGTCCGCGATCCAGCGCTCCGCCGTGCGCTGCAGCGCCGGGCGGCGGCGGGCCGCGAGGAAGATCTCGTAGTCCAGGTACAGCTGCTCCCGGTCACGCACGGTGAGTATCTCGAGGAACTTCGCGATCGCGACCGCCAGGTCCTCCTCTGGCCCGCACTCGCGGAACATCTGAGGGAGCGTGTCGGCGCCGCGTGCCTCGGCGACCTCGATGGCGGCAAGGAGCAGTTCGTCCTTGTCGGCAAAGTGGTACGTCGTGGAGCCAACCGGCACGTCGGCCGCCGCAGCGACGGCACGATGCGTGAGGCCTTCAACGCCCTGCTGGGTCACGATCCGGAGCGCCGCATCGGCGATGCGGCTGCGGCGTTCCGGATCATAGCGGCGCGGCCGCCGGTTCGTCTCGGTCACAGGCCAGACGCTACCTGCCCCGGCGCGTCGCCACCACCGAGACGTCGGACGGGTTGAGAAGGCCGGGTGCCGTCCAGCCCTTGAGGTCGTAGTCGTCCATGCATGCTTCGGCCAGGCCGCGCCATCGTTGCAGGTCACCCGATTCCTCGGCCAATTCGAGGCCGCGGGAATAGTTGAGGGCGGGCGCGCCGAAGTAGTTCAGCTCGTAAAGCTCGTGCCGGCCGCCGAACTCGGTGCCGATAGCGTCCCACAGCAGCTTCATGGTCTTCGACCGGTCTAGGGCCGTAAGGCCCGCGCTGCCGCGAAGGAAGCGGTCGAGGTAAGCCCGCACCGTCGGCTCCTCGAAGTCCGCGACGCTGGAGTTGAGGTAAATCAGCCCTGAGGCAACCACGGTCTGGATGATCTCCTTGACCCGGCGGTACAGCTGCGGGGCCAGGGCGGCGTACGCGACGCCGAACTCGCTGTTGGGAATCAGGGAGTTCCCGCCAGCGTGCGGGGTGGCTGACTGGATCATGCCGTCGGTCATCGCGACGATCGTGTTGCGCCAGGTTATCGCCTCGCCAAGGGCGAGACGGATCGGCGGGGCGTCCTTGCCCCCCTTGATGTCGAGGGCCTTGCTCATCGCGCCGATCAGGAACTCCAGCTTGACTGCCATGCGGGTCGCCGACTGGAGCAGGGCGCGCGAGGGCCAGGCGCTCACGTGGTCGAATTCCGCCATCTTCTGCACGTCGTAGACGAGCACGTCCTCCCACGGGATGAGGGCGTGGTCGAAGACCAGGATCGAGTCGTTCTCGTCGAGCCGGCTGGAGAGCGGGTAGTCGAACGGAGAGCCGGTCGTCGCGGCGTTCAGCTCATACGACGTGCGCGCCAGCAGCTTCACTCCCTTGCCGGCGGTGGGCGCCATGCATACCACGGCGTAGTCCTTGTTCTTCGCCGGGCCGTAGTGGGAGACGAAGACGCTGTGCGTGAGCGGCGCGCCAGTAGCCACTACCTTCGCGCCGCTCACGACGAGGCCGTTGTCGGTCTCCTTCTCGACATGGAAGAAGACGTCCCTCGTCTCCTCGAACGGAAGGTGCCGGTCGACCGGCGGGTGGACGATGGCGTGGCCGAGGTACGGGATTCGTTCCTGGCCCTTGCGGTACCAGGCGACAGCGTTGTCCTTGTATTCGCCGTACCATTCCGGGTGGGCGCCGAGCGCCGCCACCATGCCCGCCTTGTAGTCCGGCGTGCGGCCCATCCAGCCGAAACTCAGCTCGGCCCAGACCCGCATCGCGGCACGGGCGGCGACCAGGTCGTCGACGGTGCGGGCGTTAACGAAGCCCGGGTGGGTGAAGCCGCCGTTGCCGGTGTCGGTCGGCCCGGTCAGCCTCTCCTGGTACACCGGGTCGTGCAGGGCGTCGTAGAGACGGGCGATCGACCGCGCCGAATTGCGGAACGCGGGATGCGCGGTGACGTCCTCAACCCGCTCACCGTGGATCCAGACTTCACGGTCGTCACGGATGCTCTCCAGGTATTCCGCGCCGGTGTACGGCAGGACCGTAGCGGCACCATCTAGCACCGCTGGCTCACTCCTCGTCATCGCACTCCCGAGTTCTTTGCCCTAGTGGTTATGGACATATGTCCGTAACGATGTGTACGTAAGTACATAGGCAAGACAAGGCAGAGTCAAGAGGTTGGGCGAACTTGTTACGCAATACGACAATTGATGGCCGGATTTCGAACGCGCGCCATCGCACGGGCTCGGACGGGCTGGCCGCTAAGTGGGCCGTTTGCCGACACCCGCTAGCAGGCCGAGCAGGGCCGCCGCCGCCGCTACCACCAAGATGGAGACGGTCCAGGGCACCGGGTTGCCGACGCCGGTGACGGCCACGAAGACTGACGACAGCGCGCCGCCGCCGTACGCGACCGAGCCGACGAGGGCGGCGGCTGCGCCGTGGTCCCGCGTACTCTGGTCCATCGCGCGGGTCATCATCGGGGGCTCAGAGAGCCCGATGCCGAAGAGCGCGCCCGCGATCGTGGCGGCAAGTACCCACATGGGGGCCCCGGTGATGGCCTCGATGACCAGCAGCGCAGCCGCCGCCACGACGACCAGGAGGGCAACGTGGGACGTCCGGCCGACACCGATCCTGCGGATGACACGCGTAACCAGGCGGGCGGCGATCACGATCGCAATCCCGGAGAGACCGTACACGATCCCGTACACGCTGGGGCTGAGCTCGTAGTGGTCCTCGAAGATGAACGGCGAGCCGGTGATGTAGATGAAGAGGAAACAGCTGATCGCCATGAAGGTGGCGAGCAGCAGCATGAAGACGCGGTTGCCGAACAGTCCCGCGTACCCGCGAAGTACCCGGCCAAGGTGCAGGTCGCTGCGCTCAGATCGGGGCCTTGTCTCTGGGAGACCACGCCAGACCACGGCGAGCAGAGCTGCAGTCATGGCAGCGAGCAGAACGAAGATCCAGCGCCAGCCGCACCACTCGCTGATAACGCCGCCGATCATCGGCGCGAATACCGGGGCGGCGGCAGCGAGCGTGGTCATCATGGCGAACATGCGGGCGGCACCGGGCCCGCTCTCGAGGTCACGGATCATGCTGACGGCAACCACGTAGGCCATCGCTGCCCCGGCGGCCTGGAGGACCCGGGCCGCGATGAGGGCCTCGATCGACGGCGCCACCGCAGCGGCGATTGAGCCCATGGCGAGGATGGCCATGCCGATGCGCAGCGGCCAGCGGCGCCCCCACGAGTCGCTGAGCGGTCCCCCGACCAGCTGACCGATCCCGAGCACGAGAATGAAGAGCGTCATGGTGAACTGCACGGTTCCAGTGGTAGCGTGCAGGCTCTTGGCGACGCGCGGCAACGAGGCCAGGTAGAGGTCGATGGCCGCGGGGACCAGAGCACCGACCGAGCCGAGCATGATTGCGGTGCCGGGCGTTACGCCCGCTGTGGCGCGTGTTACCGCGCCGACCGGAGGCGCAGTCACGTTAGGCGGGCACGGCCACTGGCGGCTGGGTTTTGGCCCGGACCTCTTCTTCGTCGACGCCGGGGGCTAGTTCGACCAGGACCAGGCCGTCGGGGGTGACGTCCAGGACGCACAGGTCGGTGATGATCCGCTGGACCACGCCCCTGCCGGTATAGGGCAGGGAGCACTCGTCGACGATCTTGAACGAGCCGTCCCTGGCGACGTGCTCCATCAGCACGATCACCTTCTTCGCGCCGTGGACCAGGTCCATCGCGCCGCCCATGCCCTTGACCATCTTGCCGGGGATCATCCAGTTGGCGATGTCGCCGTCCTTGCTGACCTGCATGGCGCCCAGGATGGCGGCGTCGATCTTGCCGCCCCGGATCATCCCGAAGCTGGTCGCGGAGTCGAAGAAGCTCGCGCCCCTTCTTACCGTGACAGTTTCCTTGCCGGCGTTGATCAGGTCCGGGTCGACCTGGTCCTCGGCGGGGTAGGCGCCCACGCCGAGGATGCCGTTCTCGCTCTGCAGCACCAGCTCGACGTCGTCGGCCACGTAGTTCGGGATCAGCGTCGGCAGGCCGATCCCCAGGTTGACGTAGTCGCCGTCCTTCAGCTCCGCCGCCGCCCTGGCGGCCATCTGCTCACGGGTCCAGCTCATGCCCCTGCCGTCCTTACCGTGCGCTTCTCGATCCGCTTGTCCTTTGCCTGCTCTTCGGTGAGCCCGACGACCCGCTGCACGTAAACGCCGGGGACGTGGACCTCGTTGGGGTTGATGTCACCCGGGTTCACCAGCTGCTCCACCTCGGCGATCGTGATCTTCCCGGCCATGGCCGCCAAGGGGTTGAAGTTCCGGGCCGCGTCACGGAACACCAGGTTGCCGTGCCGGTCGCCCTTCCACGCCCGCACCAGCCCGAAGTCCGCTGTGATCGCGTGCTCCAGCACGTAGTCCAGGCCGTCGAAGACCTGGGTCTGCTTGGGCGGGCTGGCGACCGCGACGTTCCCGGCGCTGTCGTACTTCCAGGGCATGCCGCCGTCGGCCACCTGGGTGCCCACGCCGGTGCGGGTGAAGAACGCCGCGATGCCCGACCCCCCGGCCCGCATCCGCTCGGCCAGCGTGCCCTGCGGGGTCAGCTCGACCTCAAGCTCCCCGGCTAGGTACTGCCGGGGGAACTCCTTGTTTTCCCCGACGTAAGAGGCGACCACCCGGCGCAGGCGCTTAGCGCCCAGCAGCAGCCCGAGCCCCCAGTCGTCCACCCCGGCGTTGTTGGAGACGACCTCAAGATCCTTCGTGCCCGCGTCAAGGACCGCCTTGATCAGCACCGAGGGGATCCCGCACAGCCCGAACCCGCCCACCGCAAGCGTGGCGCCGTCGGGGATGTCAGCGACGGCTTCCCTGGCGCCCGCTACAACCTTGTCCATGATCCCCGTTCATCATGTGTATCGAATAGCGAACACATAAACCCTACTATCGGACGATTCATCCATGCGATGCGGGAGCCCTCGAAAGAGGCTCGTATGTGAGGACTAGCTGGGTACGGCAAGGTATTTGTCGGCTAGCGCCTCGCTGCCCCGAGCCAGGAGGGTGACGTCGGCGCCGACCAGGATGAAGCGGGCACCGGTTGCGAGGTAGGCCTGGGCGCGGTCCGGGCTGAACGCGTTCACGCCGACCGGCTTGCCGGCGGCCTGGCCCGCCGCGATGCACTGCTCGACGGCAGCGACCACGTCCGGGTGCTCCTGCTGGCCGAGCAGGCCCATTGAGGCCGCCAGGTCCGACGGGCCGCAGAAGATCCCGTCGATGCCCTCGGTGGCCAGGATCGCGTTGACGTTGCCGACCGCCTGCGCGGACTCGATCTGAACGAACAGGGAGATGGTGTCCCCGGCGTTGTTCAGGTAGTCAGGAACTCGCCCCCAGCGCGCGCCGCGGGCGAACGCCGCGCCGACGCCGCGGACCCCGGCGGGCGGGTAGGAGACGGCGGCGGCGACCTCGGCGGCCTGCTCGGCGGTGTCGATCATGGGGATGAGCAGGTTCTGTGCCCCGAGGTCGAGGTACTGCTTGATCAGCACGGTGTCGCCGGCCGGCAGCCGGACCACCGGCGTCACCGGGTATCCGTGCACCGCCTGCAACTGGGCAAGCACCGAGGTCAGGCTGTTGGGGCTGTGCTCGGCGTCGATCAGCAGCCAGTCCAGGCCGCTTCCCGCGCAGATCTCGGCCACGAGCGCGCTGCCCGAGCAGACCCACATGCCGGGCAGCGGTCGGGTGGCCGCCGCGATGGCCTGTCCCAGCGTCTGGCCGGGCGTCAGGTGAACCGGCATGTGACAGCCCCTAGCGTGCCGTAGTCCGCGTGCACGACGTCGCCCTTGGCGATCCACATCGGGCGGGTGAACGAGCCCGCCAGGATGATCTCGCCGGCCGTGAGCTGGCCGCCGTGCGGTGCGAGCTTGTTCGCCAGCCAGGCGACGCCTGCGGCCGGGTGGCCGAGCACCGCGGCGGCGACGCCTGAGTCCTCGATTGATTCGTTCTTGTACAGCAGGGCGGAGGCCCAGCGCAGGTCCGCCTGGTCGACGCGGACCGGCCGTCCGCCGGTGACCATCGCGCCGAGCGCGGCGTTGTCAGAGATGGTGTCGACGATGGTCCGCCCGGTCAGTTCGATGTGCGAGTTGAGCACCTCAAGGGCGGGCACCACGTAGTCGGTCGCGGACAGCACGTCGAAGATGGTGCAGCCGGGTCCTTTGAGCGGCTTGCCGAGCAGGAACGCGAGTTCCACCTCGACCCGGACGTTGGAGAACTCGTCGAAGGCGATCACCGCCCCGCTCTCCAGGACGTTGTCGTCGAAGATGACGCCGTAGTCCGGCTCGGTGATCCCGGTCGCGGCCTGCATCGGCTTGGAGGTCAGGCCGATCTTCCGGCCCACGACGCGGTGCCCCTCCGCCACCCGGCGGCTCGCCCACAGCGCCTGGACCGCGTAGGCGTCCTCGACTGTCATGTCCGGGTAGCGGACGGTGATCCGGGGAACGACCGACCCGGTCCGGCCGGCCGCGAGCAGTTCGTCAGCGATCTGCTCAATCTGTTCTGGCGCGAGCATGCGGGTCACTCCGCCGGGGCGGTGAAGCCGTCCGCGCCGACCCTGACTTCCGAGGTCTGCGCTATCTCCACTGCCGGCTGGACCTTGCCGTCCAGGTCGAGGACGGGGGAGGCCTCGGTGTACCAGGACGGGATGACGGCGTTGCCCCAGAAGTCGCGCCGTCTCGGGTCGTTGACCGACCAGCGCAGCGTAGGGTGGTCGGGGTCGCCGGTGTAGTAGTCGGAGGTGTAGACCTCCAGCCGGTGCCCGTCGGGGTCGCGCAGGTAGACGTAGAAGGCGTTGGACACGCCGTGCCGTCCCGGGCCGCGCTCGATGTGCTCCTCGATGTGCAGCGAGCCGATGATGTCGCAGATCCGCAGCACCGAGTGCGGCTCGTGGGCGAAAAACCCGAGGTGGTGCAGGCGCGGCCCGGCGCCGCCGGTGAAGGCCATGTCGTGCACGGTCTGCTTGCGGTACATCCAGGCGGCGTACAGCGTCTGCCCGTCCTCGATCGTCTCCGACAGGCCGAACCCGAGCCCCTGGTAGTAGTCGTAGGCGCGCGGCACGTCGGGGACGCAGACGTTGAAGTGGTCGAACCGTGCGATCTCCGCGCCGCGCCGCAGGTCGTAACGCTGCTGGAGCCGTTCGGGATGCGAAGACCGGTCGAAGAAGTCGATCACGAACCCCAGCGGGTCCTGCACGCGCACCACGTCGCCGATGCCCCGGACCGCGCCGGCCGGCAGCCGCTCGTAGCGGCAGCCCAGCGCGCCGAAGTAAGCCTCCGCCCGGTCCAGGTCGGCGGACGAGCGCACCCGGAACCCCAGCGGGCCGGCCGCCGCCTCGGCCCCGGGCCGCAGGACCAGGTTGTGGTGGGTGAGCTCGTCGTACCCGCGCAGGTAGATCGCCGTGGCGTCCTCGTAGGTCACCACGAAGCCCAGCAGGTCCACCCAGAAGCGCCGGGCTTCCGCGAGATCCGTCACCACCAGCGTGGCGTAGGCGGACCGCACGATATCGGGAACGGGGGGCAAAGTCATCATCAAGCTCCAAAACGCGGGACGTGGGTGTCGCCGAGGGCGACGTGCACGATGCGGGACTCGGTGTAGAAGTCGATCGAGTGCTGCCCGCCCTCCCGGCCGAGCCCGCTGGCCTTCACCCCGCCGAACGGCGTCCGCAGGTCGCGCACGTTGTGCGAGTTGACCCAGGTCATGCCCGACTCGACCAGCGCGGCGAGCCGGTGCGCCCGCTTCAGGTCGCTGGTCCACAAGTAGGCCGCCAGCCCGTACCTGGTCCCGTTGGCGAGCCCGATGGCCTCTTCCTCGGAGTCGAACGGCGTCACGCACACGACCGGGCCGAAGATCTCCTCCTGGAAGATGCGCATCGACGGCTTCACGTCCGCGAACACGGTCGCCGCAAGGAAGTTCCCTGCCGTGAGCCCGGCGGGCCGCTGGCCGCCGGCGACAAGCCGTGCCCCTTCGCCGACCCCGAGGTCTACATAGGACATCACCCGGTCGTAGTGCTCGGGGTGCACCAGCGCCCCGATCTCCGTGGCGGGATCGCCGGGATCGCCGACGCGAACCCGGGCTGCCCGCTCGGCAAGGCGCGTGACCACGGTGTCGTAGACGGCACGCTCGACGAGGATGCGGGACCCTGCGGTGCACCGTTCGCCGTTCAGCGACATCACCCCGAACAGCGCCGAGTCGACCGCCGCGTCGAGGTCGGCGTCGGCGAAGATGACGCACGGCGACTTCCCGCCGAGCTCCATCGACAGCCCCTTGAGATGGTCGGCGGCCGACTTCATGATGATCTTGCCGGTGGTGGTCTCCCCGGTGAAGGAAATCAGCGGCACGCCCGGGTGGGCAACCAGGGCCGCTCCGGCGTCCTCGCCGATGCCGTGCACGATGTTGAACGCCCCGTCGGGCACGCCCGCTTCAGTTATGATCTCCGGCAGCAGCGACGCCGACAGCGGGGTCCACTCTGCGGGCTTGAGCACGACGGTGCAGCCGGACGCCAAGGCCGGCGCCAGCTTCCAGGACTCCAGCATGAACGGCGTGTTCCACGGGGTGATGAGGCCCGCGACTCCGGCGGGCTTGCGGAGCACGTACCCGAGCTGCCCCGGCTGGGAGAATGCCTCCTCGTGCTGGGCGACGATCACGTCGGCGAAGTAGCGGAAGTTCTCCGCTGCCCGCGCCGCCTGCCCCTTGGCCTGGGTGACGGGCAGTCCGGTGTCGAACGTCTCCATGGCGGCGATGCTCTCGCCGCGTGCCTCGATCCCGTCGGCGATCCGGTTCAGGATCTTCGCGCGCGACCGGGCGGCCAGCGTGGGCCACGGCCCGGACTGGAACGCCTCCTGGGCGGCGGCGACGGCGCGGTCGATGTCGGCCGGGCCGCCCGCGGCGGCCTGGGCGTACGTCGTGTTGCTGACCGGGTCCGCGACGCCGAACGTCGCGCCGTCGGCGCTCGGCACGTGCCGCCCGCCGAAGAAATGCTCGATCTTGTCAGGAATGGACACAGGACTCCTTAATCAATCGCTGGCTTAGCCGCGCTCTTTCAGCCATCGCTGGTAGGCGGGGCGCCAGCGCTCGCTGAGCGGGTACAGCCCGTCCACGGACTCGCCCGCGGCTACCTGCTCGGTGATGAATTTTTCCTGCCGCTCTTGCTCGGCGGCGTCGGCCGCGACCTGCCGGGCGACCCGGCGCGGCACGACGATGACGCCGTCGGCGTCGCCGGCGATGATGTCACCGGGCTGAACCGTCACGCCCGCGCAGGCGACTGGCACGTTCGCCTCCCAGGGCACGTGCCGCCGGCCGAGCACGGCGGGGTGGCTGGCGGCGTAGAACACCGGGATGTCCATTTCGTGGAGGGTCCTGCTGTCCCGGATGGCTCCGTCGGTGACGATGCCCCGGGCACCGCGCACCTGGGCGCGCAGCGCCAGGATGTCGCCGACGGTGCCGGCTGTCGGGTCGCCGCGGGCTTCGATGACGAGGATCTCGCCGGGGCGTACCTGCTCGACTGCCTGCTTCTGGGCGTTGAACCCGCTGCCGCGCTCTTCGAACAGGTCCTCGCGGAACGGGAGGTAGCGGAGGGTGCGCGCGAACCCCGCCATCTTCGCGTCCATCCGGGTGGCGTGCAGCCGGTCGAGGGTGACGCTGTTGCAGCCGTGCTTGCGCAACTGCTGGGCGAGGGTAGCGGTCGACACGGCGGCCACCGCCGCCAGGACGTCTGCCCACGAATCCGGCATCCCGGCCTGTGTCCCGTGGGCGGCAGCGCGCTGGGCGTCGTCGGCCTTCGGCAGCGCGCCCGGTGCGGTGAGCGGGTACCGGGCCTGCGTGATCGGGCTGCGCAGCCGTCCTGTCGTCAGTTCCCCGGCTTCGCCGCCGGTGACCTCGACCTCCACGAGGTCACCCGGGCGGACCACGGTGGAGCCGGTCGGCGTGCCGGTCAGGATGATGTCGCCCGGCTCCAGCGTGGTCAGGCGGGAGATGTCGGCCACGATGTCGGCGAAGGAGAACAGCAGGTCCTGCCCGCTGACCGCGTCCTGGGCCAGGTCGCCGTTGGCCCAGGTGCGCAGCCGGATCCGCTCCGGGTCGACCTGCCGGGCGTCGAGCAGCCGGGGGCCGATCGGGGTGAACCCGTCGATGCCCTTGGACCGGACGTTGGATCCTTTGTCGGCGTGCCGCAGGTCGTAGACGCCGAAGTCGTTCGCCGCCGTCACCCAGCCCACGTAGTCCCAGGCTTCGCGGGCCGGGACGCGGGTCGCCTGCCGTCCGATGACGAGCGCGACCTCGCCCTCGAAGGCGAGCAGCTCGCAGCCGGGCGGGCGCAGCACCGGGTCCCCGTCGGCGGCCACCGTGTTCGGCGGCTTGAGGAAGTACGAGGGCCACGGCGGCAGTGTTCCCCGCTCCATCGCCCGGCTGCGGTAGCTCACGTGCACCGCCACGATCTTGGACGGCGGCGGTACCGCCGGCGTGCCCTCGGTCACCGGCCCGCTGCCGCCTTCTCTAGGTGCCGGTCTAGTTCGGCCCGCAGCGCCTCCGGGTCGATGGCGGTGATGCCGCGGCCGGGGTCCACCGGGACGAGGAGCCCGTCGGGCTGGTCCTCGACCAGGCCGAGGTGGTGGATCGCGTCGTCGATCAGCACCCACGGCCGGCCGGCGGCATAGGCCCTGATCGCGGGGAGCTTGAGGAATTGCACCGGCAGGAACGGCCACGGCTCGGCGGGCACGCCAAGAACGTCGCGCAGCGCCGGGTGCGCGTTGTGTGACCAGGCGCTGGCCCAGACGATGTCGAAGCGCTCCGCCAGCCGCGCGATGATCCCCGGTGCCGCCACGGGCACTTGCACGGACCGCGCCCACTTGTTGCCACAGGCGTGCACCACCGTCCGGATCACCGGGACCATGGGGTCTTCGAGCACCAGGACGCCGTCGACTTCCAGGACCGCGATCGGCCGGGTCTGGCTGGTTTCGCTCACGTCACCTCACTAGGTCTGTCGTTCACAGGTCGAGGACCAGCCGGGGCGAGCGGCTGCGGGACACGCAGATGAACATCGTGTCGCCCGCCGCGCGCTCGTCGTCGGACAGCACCGAGTCCCGGTGGTCGATGTCGCCGTCGAGCACTGCCGTCTCGCAGGTACCGCAGATGCCCTCCTGGCAGGAGGAGGAGACCGGGAGGCCCGCGTCCTCTAGTGCGCTGAGCACGCTCTGCCCGGCACTGACCGGGACCGTGATGCCGGACCGCTTGCAGACGACCTCGAAGGCGCCGTCCGCGGTGTCTCGCGAGCCGCTGGGCTTAGCGGTGAACCGCTCGAGGTGAAGGGCCCGGCGGTAGCGGGCGCAGCTCTCCTCGGCCGCGGCGAGCAGCGGCGCCGGGCCGCAGCAGTAGACGACTGCTCCCGGGCCGGTCGCGGCCACCGCCTCCTCGACGGGGAGCAGCCCGCTCTCGTCCTGCGGCAGGATCTCCGCTTGGCCGCGGTAGGCGGCGATGACGTCAAGGAACGCCATCGACTCGCGCTGCCGTCCGCCGTACAGCAGCCGCCAGGCAGCGCCGGCCGCCGAGGCGGCGGCGAGCATCGGCAGCAGCGGCGTGATCCCGATGCCGCCGGCGATGAACAGGTACTCCCCCGCCGTCTCCAGCGCGAAGCGGTTCCTCGGCCCGTTCGCCGCCACGGTGTCCCCCGGCCGCAGCCGGGTGTGCACGAACTCCGATCCGCCCCGCCCCGCGGGCTCGCGCAGCACCGCTATCCGCCAGTGCCGCCGGTCGGCCGGGTCACCGCACAGCGAGTACTGGCGGCTCAGGCCCGGCGCGAAGTCGGCGTCGATGTGCGCGCCCGGCGTCCAGGGCGGCAGCTCGCCGCCGCCCGGCGCTGCCAGGGTGACCGACAGGACGCCGTCGGCCTCCCAGGCCATCGCCTTGACCCGCAGTTCAAGCTTGGCTGGCTGGTCGGGCAGCGGCTGGTCAGGCACCGACGGGCACGCCGTCGAAGTAGTTGCCCGCCGCGACGTGGTAGGGCACCTCGTCCTGGCCGAGCGTGACGCCGACCGGGTCGCCGCCGTCGGCCACCGCCTTGATCTGCCTGGCCATCATCCGGCGGAGCATGGCGATGCCCTGGTCGGTGGTGGTGAGGAACTCGCGGGAGTGGCGCGGGATGTCGCCCTGGGACTTCTGCGACTCGTAGTCACCGGGGTAGCGCTGGTGCTCGGCGTCGGTGAGCTCGTGCCACCACTTGCCGTCGCCCATCTTGGAACGTTCGCCGAGCAGGTAGTCGGGCCGGTCGACGCGGGCGAGGGTGAAGACCCGGAAATGGGTGTCGTCGAACGGGACGACCCAGCCGATGAACCGGGCCTGCCCCGCCGCGCTCAGCTTCGGCCCGGCGACGAGCCGGATGTTGGGGAAGAGCACCTCGGTGAGCCTGGTCAGCAGCCGGCCGTCGGCGAACGGCCGCAGGCTGGTGACGCGCACGCCGGCGGGGGTGTAGGAGAACTCACACTCGGGGATGATCGCCATCTCCGGCACGAACTGGTTGCCGGAGAACCGGGCGTGCAGGATCGGCACGTGGAACGGGTCGACCACGTTCTCCCAGTGCGACAGCCAGGAGAAGTCCAGGTCGGCCGGGCCGCCGCCGCCGAAGCTGCTGTCGTCGGCGAGCACGAACTCGCCCTCGCCGAGGTTCTCGAGCACGTCGTAGACGGGGAACGCGGGCTTGCGCTCCGGCGGCCCCAGGTAGGCGAAGACCATGCCGTGGTACTCCCGGACCGGGTACCACGGCTGGCGGACCCGGTCCCGGTGCCTGCCGAGGTCGGGCTCGCACGGCTGCTCCAGGCAGCGGCCCTCGGTGTCGAAGACCCAGCCGTGGTAGCAGCAGCGGATGCCGTCGTCCTCCACCTTGCCGAAGAACAGCGACGCGCCCCGGTGCGCGCAGTCGGGCACGACGAGCCCGGCCTTGCCGCGCCTGGTGCGGAACAGGATCAGGTCCTCGCCCAGGATGCGCAGCCGCCTCGGCGTCTGGGTCGCGTCGGTCGACAGCGCGACCGGCTGCCAGTACCTGCGCAGCACTTCCCCGTACGGCGTACCCGGTCCGACCTGGGCGAGTTCGAGTAGCGAGGTGCCCGCCGGCCGCCCGTAGGCGGTCCCTGTGTCCATGGTGCTCACATCCTCAGGTAGTTAACGGCCGACCCGGCCATCAGGGAGAACTCCGGCTAACGAGAATTCGGCGAGATGACGTTGACCGTCTTGAGCCGGGTGTTCGCGTGCAGCCCGGCCAGTCCGAGTTCCTCGCCGACACCGCTGGCCTTGATGCCGAGCCAGGGGACGGCGGGGTGCGGCGGCCCCCAGGCGTTGACCCACACGACGCCGGCTTCCAGGTCCCTGGTGAAGCGGTTGATCCGGGCGGCGTCGTTCGTCCAGATGACCGCGACCAGGCCGTACTCCGTCTGGTTGGCCGCCCGCAGCGCCTCGTCGTCGTCATCGAACGGGATGAGCAGCCCGACCGGGCCGAACACCTCTTCGCGTGCGATGGTGAGCGTGTCGGTGCCGCTGAACACCGTCGGCCGGACGAAGAAGCCGGGCCGGTCCACCTGGGTGCCGCCGGCCAGGAGCGTGGCGCCCTCGGCCTTGGCGCCGTCGATGTAGCGCAGCACCCGGGTCAGCTGCCGCTGGCTGATCAGCGAGCCGAGCTCGGTGCCGTCAGCGAGGGGGTCGCCGATGGCGACCGACCCGGCGCGTGCGACGACCCGGGATGCGACCTCGTCGAAGACGTCCCGGTGCACGTAGACGCGGGCGGTTGACGCGCACACCTGCCCCTGGTTGAACAGGAACGACGCCGCGGCGGTGGCGGCGGCCGCGTCAAGGTCGGCGTCGGGCCAGATGAGCTGCGGCGACTTGCCGCCAAGCTCCAGGTCGACCCTCTTCAGCGCCTCGCCGGCCAGCGCCCCGATGCGGCGGCCGACCACCGTGGAGCCGGTAAAGGTGACCTTGGCGACCAGCGGATGCCTGACCAGCGCGTCGCCGGCGACCGCGCCGAGGCCGGTGACGACGTTGATGACGCCGGGCGGGAAGCCGGCCTCAAGCGCGAGCTCGGCGAGCCGCAGCGCCGTCAGGCTCGCGTCCTCGGCCGGCTTGAGCACGACGGTGTTCCCCGCGGCCAGAGCGGGAGCCAGCTTCCACGACGTGATCATGGTGGGCGCGTTCCACGGGGTGATCGCCCCGATGACGCCGAGCGGCCGGCGCAGCGTGTACGTCAGCCGGTCACCGCCGAACACCTGCGGCAAGGCGAACGTCGAACCAGTCAGCTTGTCGGCCCAGCCGGCGAAGTGCCGGAAGGTGTCCGCGACGAGAGGGATCTCGCCGTGCAGCGTCTCGCCGAGGGGACGGCCGACGTCAACGGCCTCCAACCGGGCGATCTCCTCGAGGTGCTCCTCGACGAGATCGGCCAGCCGCCACAGCAGCCGCCCGCGAGCCGCGCCGTCGGTGGCGGCCCAGCCGGGGAACGCGGTGTGCGCCGCATGGACCGCCGCATCCACGTCCGCCGGGCTGGCTGCGGCGGCCCGGCCGGCCAGCGCGCCGTCGGCCGGGGTGATCACGTCGAACGTCGCCCCGTCGGCCGCCGCGATCCACTCGTTGCCGATGAAAAGCGCCAGCCTGGGCAGCCGGATGGAGTCGGCCATCACCAACCTCGTTCTCTATAAGATTACATTCGTACTATTAAAGTGTAAATGACAGGGGGCACTGAGGCTAGCGAGCGCTCCCTCACATGCCTGGCTCACCGTCTGCTCGCTTAGCCTGCCGCCCGGCGGAAGGTGAGGTGGACTTCGGCCGGGACGCGGAAGCCGTAGCTCAGCTCCGGGATCAAGTCGCTCGTTGCCTCGTCGAGGCGGATGTCGGCGAGGCGGTCGAGCAGCCGGTTGACGGTCACGTCGGCCTGCAGGCGGGCCATCTCCGCGCCTGCGCAGCGGTGCACGCCGCGGCCCAGGGTAAGGTGGTCGCGCTCGACATTGACCCGGTCCAGGTCGAAGGCCTCCGGATCGGGGAACTTGGCGGGGTCACGGTTGGCGGCAACGGAAGCGACGAGGACCAGTGACCCGGCCGGGATCGTCACGCTGCCGACCACCGCGTCGGCGACGCAGTTACGGAAGAGCCAGGGCACCGGCGACTCGATCCGCAGGGACTCGTTCGCCAGGCGGCGGATCAGGGAGCGGTCCGCCCGGACCTTGTCCTGGAGTTCCGGGTCGCGGCCGAGGCGGGCGGCGATGTCCGCGAGATGGCCGCCCATCGCGTGGTCGGCACCGAAGATGGTCACCATCAGGTGCTTGGCCAGGGCATTCAGGTCGATGGCACCGTCCCTGCGCACCTGATGGGCGATCAGGCCGGACACGTAGTCACCGTCGAGCGGGGCGGCCTGGCGGGACCGCAGTACCTCGACGCAGGCTTGCAGAACCGCCAGCGAGGACGCCTGCAACTCGGCGACCTGCTCGGGGGTCTGCGCGGGGTTGTTGTCGCTCACCGAGATGGCCCTGGACATGCGCTTGATCATCGGGTCCACGGCGTCGGGCAGGCCCATGATCTGGCGGACGACGACCATCGGCATCACGTCGGTGAACTGACCGCGGAAGTCGCAGCGGCCGTCGGCGATGAAGGCGTCGATCAGCCGGTCGACCTCGGCCTCCACCACCGGGCGGAAAGCCTCGAGGTTGTCCCGCGTGACCAGCCGGAGCACCCAGGCCCGCTTGGCCCGGTGATCCTCCCCGTCGGCGAAGAACACGTTGTCGTCTTCGTAAAACGAAGCGGCGCCGGGGACGGGCAGGGGGAGCTCGTTCTCGTCAAATGCGGGCAGCAGGCCGCCGAGATGGTTGGCGAACGACTGCGGCCGGAGCAGCACCGATGCGGCTTCCTCCCAGCCGGTGACGATGAATATCGCCGGCGCGTCGTCGCCGCCGCCGGGGTATCGGTAGACCGGCGCGTGCTCGCGCAGGGTGCGGAAGTACGCGTGGGGGCAGCGCACGGTGTCCTCGCCGGGCGGCCAGGCCGCGTACTCCTGCGACGGCAGGTCCACGGGACCCTCCTGGTAATGCTGGACGGACACGGCTACCCTCACTGCTCGTAGACTTATAGAAATACGTACATAGTTTTATAGCGAACATCATGTGCGCGGCGGGCCAGGCTGTCGCTGAGCTGGGATGTTCGCGCGGCGCGGATAAGTAAGGTACGGACATGGCTGATCAGTTGGAGGCGCTGGCCGAGAACATCCGGCAACTGCGGGCGACGCACGGGCTGTCGCTGTCGCAGTTGTCGGGGCGGTCCAGGGTGGCGAAGGCGACCTTGTTCAAAATCGAGAACGCGCGGACCAACCCCACGCTCGACACACTGACCGCGATCGCGGCAACCTTTGACGTGCCGGTGACGGACCTGCTCACCATGGCACCACAGCCGGTCGTCTCCGTCGTGCGGGCCGGGCAGGGCGAGCCGCTGTCCGATGACGCGTCCACGGGGGCGGTGCTGCGCCGGCAGGTGATCGGCGCGGGCACGCTGGAGATCCACACGCAGACGTTCCTGGCGGGCCGGAACGAGGTGTCGCCGTCGCACGGGATGGGCGTCCGCGAGCACGTCCTGGTGCACACGGGGACGATCAAACTCGGCCCGGTCGGGCACGAGGTGACCGTGGCCGTCGGGGACTACGTCACCTACCCCGCCGACCAGGGCCACCGCTGGCAGCCCGTCGACGGTGACGCGCATGTCTGGATCGTTCATACCTTCCCCCGCCCCGCCGCCTTCACGGAGGGCTGAGCCTTGTCCGGCGCGTTACAGGTCGAGGGTGAGTTCCTGGCCCGGCACGGCGCGGGAGACGCAGACCATCATCCGGTCGTTGCGGTCCCGCTGGGCCTGGGTGAGGAGCACGTCCCTGTGGTCGACCTGCCCGGCGAGCACCCGCGTCTCGCAGGAGCCGCAGGTTCCCTCGCCGCAGCTGGTCGGGATCTGGTGGCCGGCCGCGTGCAGCGCGCGCAGCGCGCTGACGCCTGCCGGCACGGTGACCCGCTGGCCGGTGCGCTCGATGCGGATGTCGAACGGCTGGTCCGGGCGCGCGACTGCTGCGTCTGCCGCGGTTCCGTGGAAGTATTCAGAACGGATCGTGAGTTCCCGCCGTTCGCCCGCGTCGCGCACTGCGGCCATGAGCGCGGCCGGGCCGCAGGTGTAGACGACCGTGCCGGCCCGCTGCGCGGCCAGCAGCGCGTCGATGTCCAGGCGGCCGGCCGTTCCCGACTCGTGCACGGTTACCCGGTCCAAGCCGAACGCGGCCAGTTCGCGGACGAAGGCGAGTGACGCGCGGTCCCGGCCGGTGTAGACGAGGTGCCAGTCGGCGCCCAGGCGGTCCAGGTCGTCGATCATCGGGCGCAGCGGCGTGATGCCGATGCCGCCGGCGATCAGCAGGTAGCGCTCGCCGTCGACGCGGAGCGGGAAGTGGTTGCGGGGGCGGCCGACGGCGACGGTGTCCCCCGGGGCGAGCATGTCGTGGACGTAGCGGGAGCCGCCCCGGCCGTCGGCGTCCTTGAGGACCGCGATCCGGTAGGCGGTCTTGTCCTCGACGTCACCGCAGAGCGAGTACTGACGCACAACGGCGTCGTCTTGGTCGTCGATGCTGGCTGCACGCCACTTGCTGCTGTTATCTCCGCTTGGAGAGCTGGGGAGCCAGAGGTCGATGTGCGCACCGGGCTGCCAGGGCGGGAGGTCGGCACCTGCCGGGTCGCGCAGGGTCACGGTGACGATGCCGTCGGCCTCCCGGGTGACCGCGGCGACGGTGAGCTCGATCGTGCCGGGCCGGGTCAGGGTGACCGTCTCGCGGGCCGTGCCTGGCTGGTCTGCGCTCCAGCTGACCGGGAGGCTCTTGGGGGCGCGGAAGATCCAGCCGGTGACCCTGGCGTCGCCGTCCTGTGCCAGGTCCGGCAGGTGACGGACCAGTTCCTCCATCATGATGTGCTCGGCCTGGCGGGCGAAGAAGTGGCCGGCGCAAAAGTGCGCGCCGCCGCCGAATGCCTGGTGCGCCCGGGAGGAGCGGTCGATGTCGAACTCGTCGGGGTCCGCGAACTGGCGCTCGTCGCGGTTGGCGGAGGCGACGATGATCTCTAGCTGGGCACCCGCCGGAATGCGGCAGCCGCCGATCGTGATGTCGTGGCGGGCCGCTCGTTCGATGGTGCCGATCGGGGCGATCCAGCGCAGCCCCTCGTGCACGGCGAGCGGAGCGGTCTCGGCGGGGGCGGCGTAGAACCGGGCCAGCTGGTCGGGCCGGGTGAACAAGCCGAGCAGCGTCGAGCCCGCCGCGTGGCCCGGTTCCTGCATGCCGCCGAGGAGAATCACCTTGAGGCTGGGCAGCAGTTGCTCGACCGGACGGGGGTCGCCGTCGGCCCGGCCGGCCCACAGCATGTGGCCGAGCATGGAGTCGTCGGGCTTGCGGCGGAGCCGCCCGAGGAGCGGGATCAGCACCGATTCGATCTCCGCGTTGGTAGCGTCGGCGATGTCCAGGGCGGCGGGATCGTAGGAGAAGTTCGTGAGGCCGAAGCTCAGGTCGGCGAACCAGCGGCGCAGCGTGGTCGCGTCGACCAGGCCGTCAAGACCCATGACGCGGCGCAGCGACTCGACGCTGACCGGCTCGAAGTAGCCGCTCATCAGCTCGGCCCGGCCTCTGGGGATGTCACCGGCGTGACCGTCGCCTGCCCGGCCCGGCAGGGCGGCGTTGACGAGGCGGGCGAGATAGTCACGGGCGATCGGCCGTACCAGGTCGTCGATATAGGCGTTCACCGTGGCCGGGCGCAGCACGGGATCGATGCCGGTCCGCAGGTCGGCGTGAGCCGCGCCGTCGGCGGTGAGCACGTTCGGTGCCCCGAAGACGCGCATCAGCGGCGGGATGTCCTGCGAGCCTTTGAAGTCCGCGTCCCCGCCGCCGGCCGTGGCGCAGTCGGCGTACCTGGTGATGAAGTAGGCATCCGACCCCGGTACGTAGGCCACCGGGGTTTCGTCGCGCAGCCGCTTGTAGAACGGGTAGGGGTCGGCGTCGAGTTGCGCGACGTCGATGTCGTCGACGATGGGAGCGGTCGTCATGAGGCCCTCCGGCTAGACGGTGACGTCGAGGGACGGGGTGTTGCTGATGAGGGTCTTGGTGTAGTGGCTGCGCGGGTTGTCCAGGATCTCGGCGGCAGGGGCGGTTTCCACGACGCGGCCGCCGGCCAGGACGAGGACCCGGTCGGCGATGTTGCGGACGACGGCCAGGTTGTGCGTTACGAAGACCATCGACAGGCCGCGCTCCTCGCGCAGGCCGCCGAGCAGCCGGAGGATCGACGCCTGCACGGACACGTCGAGGGCCGAGGTCACCTCGTCGCAGAGCAGGATGTCCGGCTGGCAGATCAGCGCGCGGGCGATCGACACCCGCTGCCGCTCCCCGCCGGAAAGCTCGTCGGGCAGCGCCGAGCCGAGCCGGGCGGACAGGCCGACCGCCGCCAGGGCGTCAGCGACCGCTGCCTGCTCCGTTTCCTTGCCCTCGCGGAAAAAGGTGCGGTAGGCCGTGGTGAGGATGGCCGACACGGACTTGCGCGGGTTCAGCGAGTTGAACGGCGACTGGAAGATGTACTGCAGCCGCTGCCGGTGCGCCGCGCTCCGCTGCCGGGCCTCGGCCGCGAGCGACGCGCCGCGGTAGCTGACCTCGCCGTCCTGCTGGGCGTGCAGGCCGATCAGGCACCGGGACAAGGTGGTCTTGCCCGACCCGGACTCGCCGACGATTGCGAGGCACTCCCCCTCGAACACCTCCAGCGAGATGTCGCGCAGCACGGCATGCTGGCCGTACCCGGCGGACAAGCCGCGAACCGACAGCACCGCAGTGCGTCCACTGGCCGGCACCGGGGTCGGCAGGATGACCCGGTCAGCCTGTCCGGCCACCTGCGCGGCCCGGTGGCAGCGCACGAGGTGGCCGTCGAAGTCGGTCGTCCCCGGCTCCTTCGTCTTGCAGCGGTCCTCCGCCAGGGGGCAGCGCGGGTGGAACGCGCACCCGGACGGGCGCTGGCCGGGGGGCGCGGTGCGCCCGGGGATCACGCTCAGCTCGGTGCGGTGCCGCACATCGGGGACGGAGCCGAGCAGCGCCCGCGAGTACGGGTGCTTCGCCCTGCCGAATACCTGGGAGGTGCCGCCGTCCTCGACGACCCGGCCCGCGTACATGACCAGGACACGGTCGGCAATCTCGGCGAGGACCGACAGGTCGTGCGTGACGTACAGGGCACCGATCTGGTGGCTGGTGCACAGGCCGCGCAGGAGCTTGAGGATGACCGCCTGGGTGGAGACGTCGAGGCCGGTGGTCGGCTCGTCGAGGACGAGGACCCGGGGGCGCAGGATCAGCGCCATCGCGATGCAGACGCGCTGCATCTGGCCGCCGGACAGCTGGTGCGGGTACCGGCCGAGCGTCAGCTCCGGCTTGAGCCCGACCTCCGCGAGCACCGCGCGGATGCGCTCGCCGGCCGCCTGCCTGCCCGCCCCGTTGCCCTCGTGGGCCCTGATGACCTCACTGAGCTGGCGCTCGATCTTCAGCGACGGGTTGAGCGAGGCGGCGGGGTCCTGCGGGATGTAGGCAACGACACGGCCGCGCAGGGTGCGGCGCCGCTTCTCCGGCAGCGCGAGGATGTCCGTGGTGCCGCTCGACCCGGTTCCGGCGAGCACGGCAGAGCCCGCGGCGATGACCGCGCCGCGCCGAGCGAAGCCGAGCAGCGCCATGCCGACCGTGGTCTTGCCCGAGCCGGATTCGCCGACCAGGCCCACGATTTCGCCCGCGCCGATGTCAAAGCTGACGTCGGAGACGACATCGCGGTCGGCGGCTAGTTCGACCCGCAGGCCGCGGACCGAGGCCGCGACTACCGTTCCCGCTCCAGGCCGACCCGCTGTGGCGGCGGGAATGCGGGGATCGGGTGAAACAACCGGCCGTTCTGGATGATCCGCTGCCTCAGCGGCAGGGCTCGCCGCAGCTTCCTGCGGACGGGCCGGGGCGCCTGCGTCTGGGTTGTTCATTCGGCGCTCCTCCTTCTGTCGATGCCGGCGACGGTTCGGGCGATGCCCTCGGTGAGGATGTTGAAGCCGACGGCGAACAAGCCGATGCAGATAATCGGCACCACCACGCCGAGGGGCTGGACGGCCAGGCCGCCGGAGTTCTCGCTGACCATCAGGCCCCAGTCGGCGGCCGGGGGCTGGATGCCCGCCCCGAGGACGGACAGGCCGGCGACGGCGGAGACGGACCAGACGACGCGCAGGCCGAACTCGACGGTGAGCGGGGTGATGATGTTCGGCAGGATCTCGCCGAACAGCAGCCTGGGGCCCTTGATGCCGATCGCGATCGCCGACTGGATGAACTCCCGGTGGGTGACGTCCTCGGTGATGCCCCGGGTAACGCGGGCGACCTGGGGTGCGTGCGATATGCCGATGAGCAGCACGATGAGCCATAGCTCCGTGCCGAGCAGGGAGACGAACAGCAGCGCGAAGACGATGATCGGCAGGGCCAGCAGCACGTCGCTGCCCCGCATGATCAGCTCGTCGCGCCAGCCGCCGTAGTAGGCGGCGAGCATCCCGGCCGGGACGCCGAGCAGCATGCCGATCGCGGCGCTGGCCAGCGACATCCAGACCAGCGCCTGCCCGCCGGCCAGTACCCGGGACAGGACGTCGCGGCCGAGGTAGTCGGCGCCGAACGGCAGGCCGGGGCTGGTGCCCTGGAAGGGGATGCCGAGGATGGCGTCCGGGCTGTGCGGCGTGACGTGCGGGCCGATGAGCGCGATCGCGATCATGAGGATGACCAGGCTGCCGCCGAACTGCACCCGTCGTGACCGTAGTGCGAGCCGGAGAGTGGAGCGGCGGCCCAGCGGCAGTCCCTCCTCGGGCGCGGCGGGCTCCGGAGAGATGAGGGTGTCGATTATCTCGCTCACGGGTGCGTCCCTCCTATCGGGTCCGGATTCTCGGGGTCAGCAGCATGGTCAGGATGTCGGCCGTCATGTTGAACAGCACGAAGGCGGCGGCGAAGAACATGACGATGGCCTGCAGGACCGGGACGTCGCGCTGGTTGACGGCTTCCTGCAGAGCGGAGCCGAGGCCGGGGAACTGGAAGACGTACTCCACGATGACGACGCCGCCGAGCAGGTAGGCGAGGGTGAGCGCGGTGCCCTGGACGGCGGGGATCAGCGCGTTGCGCAGCGCGTGCCTGATCAGGATCGTGCCGGTCTTCAGGCCCTTGAGTCGCGCCATGACGACGTAGTCGGAGTTGAGTGCCTCGATGAGCGATGCTCGCACCAGGCGCGACAAATACGGGATGACGGCCAGCGTGAGGGTGAGGACCGGCAGCACGAGGATGCGCGGGTTTGACAGCGGGGTGTCTCCCGGCTGGGCGAGGCTCACCGCTGGCAGCAAATGGAGAGCGCCGACGGCGAACAGCAGCACCAAGAGCAGGCCGGTGACGAACTCGGGGAGGGCTGCGAGGACGACCGACACGCCGTTAATCGCGTGGTCCACGGCCTTGCCGGGACGGACCGCGGCCAGGATGCCGATGCCGAACGAGACCGGGATCGATACCACCGCCGCCGCGAGCAGCAACTGGAGCGAATCGAGCACGCGCCAGCCGATGACGGTCGAGACCGGCTCGCGGGCGGCGAGGCTCATCCCGAGGTTGCCCTGGAAGAGGCCCCCGATCCAGGACGTGTACTGCTCCCAGGCGGGCTGGTTGAGGCCAAGCTGCTGCTCGAGCACGGCCACCCGTGCCGGGGTCGCGGTCGTGCCAAGAATGGCGCGGGCCGCGTTCCCCGGCAGGAGGTGGGTCGCGATGAACACCACGATGGACACCAGGAACAGCGTGATGATGCCGAAAGCGATGCGGCGCAGGATCCAGGCCGTCAGGAAGCCGGCCCTCGAGTCGCGCCAGGTTGCCCCGAGCAGCGGCTCCGGAGCTTCCGCTAGCTGAAGTCCGGTCGCCATGCCGTCCAGATCTCCTCGGTGGAGGCGGTGCCGAGCGCGGCCTCGAACGCGTCGATGACCGCCTGCGCCTCGGCCTTGAACGCCTGGTAGTCCTCCAGGCTCGGCCACTCGTCCAGGTCGATGAACTCGTTGTCGTGCTCCAGGCGGAGAAGGAACTTGCCGCCGAATTTCTCCATCGCCTCGCCTAGCGGCGCCAGGGCACCGGGATTGGCTGCCAGGGCGGCGTTCGCCTGTGCGGGCGGAACGGGGAACTTGATGGCGACGATGATCGACATTGGCGGGGCCTCTCGAGGGGGGTGGGTAACTCGGGTTAGGCGGTGAAGCCGACGTAGTTCAGGTTGCGGGTGAGGCCGAAGCCGGTGACGTCGTTCTGCAGCCCGGCCAGGTTCTTGTAGGCGCCGGTGACGTTGGCGAACGTCGGGATGAGCCAGCCGCCGGAGTTGAAGATGATCTCCTGCATCTGGTGCAGGTACCCGGCGCGGACGGTCGGGTCGAACTCCTGGGACGCCTTGTACCAGAGGTTGTCGTACTCCTTGTCGTGCCAGTGCGTCTCGTTGAGCCCCGCCACCGGGCCGTCGCCGATCGCGCTGGTCGTCAGGATCGTCGTGGCCGGGTAGATGTCAACGGAGAAGTCCCACGACAGGTAGTTCGGGCCGAACAGCGTCGCCGGGTCCACGGTCTTGACGTTCACGTTGAGGCCGATCGCCTGGATGTTCTGCGCGACCACCTGGCACATGGAGATGACGCCGCCCGCGATATTGCTGGCGATGAGGGTGAGTGTCTCGCCCTTCTTGCCCGACTGCTCGACCAGCTTGGTCGCGGCCGCGATGTCCTGCTTGCGCACCAGACTGTGGTCGTAGGCGGGGTCCTCGATGCCGTACAGGTCGGAGCCGAGCTGTCCGTACCCGCCGTTGGATGCTACGTTGATCTGGTTGCGGTCGAGGCAGAGCTTGATCGCCTGCCGGATCCGGTTGTCGGCCAGCGGCCCGGTGTCGGTCCGCATGCTGATCATGGCGAAACCGCCGCTCGGCGAGTTGTACAACGAGTAGCCGAGGTTGGCGTTCAGCTGCGCGATCTGGGCCGGGGTGAGGTTCGCGCACAGGTCGATCTGGTCCGACAGCAGCGCGTTGAACCGGGCGCTGTCGTCTTGGATGTTGCTGAGCGCGACCGAGTCGACGTAGGGGACCTGGCCCCAGTAGTTCGGGTTCCGGTTGAAGTTCGCGCTGACGCCGGCGACCCAGCCCGCGTAGGTGAACGGGCCGGTGCCGACCGGCTTGGCCGGGTTGAAGCCGGCCGGCACCACCGCTAGGGCGCCGCTGTCGCCGACGGCGATGTCCAGCCAGCCGCACGGCTGGTTCAGGTTGAACTTGGCGGTGAGCGCGTCGACCTTCTCGACCGACTGGATCATGGCGAGCTGGGGGCCCGACGTTGCGCCGGTCTTCGGGTTGATGACCCGGTTGAACGAGTAGGCGACGTCGGCGGCGGTGAACGGCTTCCCGTCGTGCCAGGTGACGCCGCTCCTGAGCTTGGCGGTCCACACGGTGCCGTCGGCGTTGTGGCTGAACTCCTCGGCCAGGTTGTAGACGAGCTCGAACTGCGGGTTCATGGCGGTGAGCTGGTCGAAGATCATCAGCGCGGGGTAGGCGGACATCTCGTCCGGCTGGACCTGGGGGTCAAGCGAGGAGGCCGCGCTGCCGCCCGACATGCCGAGCCGGAGCGCGCCGCCCTTCTTGATCGACTTGGCACTGGCGGAAGCGCCGGTGGCAGCGGCTCCGCTCGTGCTGGTGCCGAGCGTGCCGGTTGTGCTCGCCCCGCTGCACGCGGCGATGATGGGGGTCAGCGCCAGGCCGCCGAGTCCCATGCGCAGCAAGGTCCGCCGCGGGATTCTGGCCGGTGGTTCGCTCATAGGGGTCCGGTTCCCTTCCTGATATGCCCGACTATCGGGTTATTGCTACTTTTATCCGTTTTGATACTTCTGGTCTACGAGTTAGCTTCTGGTGCAGAGCGGGTGCCGAGGTACTCAAGCGCACCAGGGACTGACATTCGCTCCAGTGAGTCGGCCCGGGAGCACATCGTGACGATGTCGCGGAAGTACCGTTGCATCGGCTGGCCGTCGAGGGTGGACGAGGTAGTGCCGTTACGCAGCAGTTGCTGGATCGTGTTGTAGGCGAGTTCCTCGGCGGCGAAGTACATGTCGTTCAGGCGCATCGCCTTGTCGTGGCTAAACGGCTCGATGCCCTCGACGGCGAGCCGTGAGTGCTCCTCGTACAGCTGGCCGCCGCGCGTGGAGATCGCCTGGGCCGCGTCCGCCCAGGCCAGGCCGGTGCCCCACCAGCGCTGGAAGTCGGGGTGGTCGACCCGGCGGATCGGCGGGTGGCGGTAGGGGACGTTGCTCGTGAGGAGCTTCTCCTCGTACTCGTCCACCGCCGCGTACGCGATGCCGGCCGCGATGGCGGCGATCTCGCCTTCGGCGAAGCCCATGAAGTTCCCGCCGTAGGTCGGGTTGCCGTGCAGCTCGGCGCCGACGGTCGGGCCGCTCACGCTGGTCAGCCAGCCGCCGAAGGCAATCATGTGCCGCGGGACGAACACGTTCTCCATAACGACGCTGTTCGAGCCGCTGCCCTTCATGCCGAAGACGCCGCCCCAGTCGTCGAGGACGGTGTACACCTCGCGGGGGACGACGAACCAGGAGAACGTGTCGCCGCTGCCCTCGATCTCCGGGTCCGGGATCTCGGCCATGGCGAGGAAGTGCGTCGAGTACGGCACGCCGGAGCAGTAGCGCCACTTGCCGCTAACCGTCACGCCGCCATCGGCCGGGGTGATCGTGAGGTTCATGCCCTGACCGGAGGACGGGGCGACGAAGTGGCCGCTGGCCCCGAAGGCCTCCTGCTGGGCCCGCTCGCCGAAGTACGAGGCGACCTGCAGCGCGTGCCCCGAGCCGAGGCACAGGCACCAGCCGGTCGACGGGCAGCCGCGGGAGATCTCGGTGATCACCCGGTAGAAGGCGGGGACGCCGAGCTCGAGGCCACCGTACTTCTTCGGCTGGAGCATCCGGTAGAAGCCTGCTTCGGCGAACAGCTCGTGCGTTTCCTGCGAGTACGTGCCGCGCGCCTCGGTGGCGGCCTGCTCGGCGCGCAGGTGCGGGCGGAGCTCGACGGCCCGCTTGAGCAGCACGCGCAGCGTGTCGTCGGCCTCGCCGCCGCCCATGGTGACACCGGGGACATACGTGGCTAGGTCCACTTCCTGCCGCGAGCGTGCCGGCGCAGTCGCCTGCGGCGCGGGCGGCGTAGCGGCGGCGGTTCCCGGAGCCTCGTCTTCCACGGGTGTACGGGTCACTGGAAACTCCTCGGTTACCTGGGGACGGCTTCGGCGCCGGGACGCACGCGGCGTCGGTGCACCGCGTACCTGCGATGCCCGGTTCAGACGGTGCGCCGGGCTTATTGGATGCGATCTTCCGTCACAATTGAAACGGCGGTGTATGTCAGCCGGTCCAGCCTTTGCGCCGGGACGCTGTACCGCCGCACATTCCGCCAACTGGCGACCGGGTGTTTACCTGGCTGGTGGCTAGACTTGGCTCCGGCGAGGGCCTCCGCGCCCGGCCGCATCACCCACGTAGAGAGACCTCCACCACATGAGCGCACCGCCGACGATTTCGTGGCTGACACTGCTGTCCGCGGATCCGGAGCTAAGCGTGACGTTCTACCGCGCGATGTTCGGCTGGCAGGCCGTTCCCCTGGCCGACGGCGGAGGGCTCGTCGTCTCGGCGCGGGACGGTGTCTCGGTCGGCTTCTTCCGCGGGCTCGAACACGACCTGCCCGGTAGTGCCGAGCCCCGGCGCGAGGGCGGGTGGGTCCCGTACTTCTGGATGGCTGACCCGGCGCCCGCGCTCGCCGCCGCAGTGTCGGCGGCGGCCTCCGGCGGCAACTCCTGGCTGGCGCTCGACAATGGCGGCGCGCGGTTCGGCGTGACCACGGAACCCGCCCGCCTGCCTGGGGCGCGAGCGCACGTCGAGCTGGCAACCCCCAACGTAGACCGGGCCGTCGCGTTCTACGGCGCGCTGATCGACGTGAAGTTCGACCGGGTCATCGGCGACGACATGGACTTCGTCGCCATGTCGAGGGACAACGGCGGCGAGCCGGTCGGCGGCATCATCGACGTCGGCGACCTGCACCGGTCCCAGGCCAGGCCGCAGTGGGTGCCCTATTTCAGCGCCACCGACGTCGACGCCGAGGCGGCGCGCGCGCTTGAGCTCGGCGCCCTGCTGCGCATCCCCCCGGCGAACTCACCGCTCGACCGCTACGCCGTCCTCGCGGACCCGACCGGCGCGATGTTCGGCCTGTCCAACGCCCAGTACGAGGAATGGCCAAGCCACGCGCGCTTCACCGAGTACCCGCTGTCGCGCCAGCCGTAGTGCCGACTGGCGCCCAGCTGCTAAATACCAGTGCCGCGCTTGCGGTGCACGGTGGTAGCCAGCCAGAAGTGGACCCAGTCGTTGAAGGACGACAGGTCACGGCCGGTGAGCTTCTCGATCAGGGCGAGGCGGTAGCGCAGGGTATTGCGGTGGACGAACAGGGCCTCTGCGGCCGGCCCGGTGGCGCAGTCGTTGCGCAGGAAGACGTCCAGGGTTTCCACGAGCTGGCCGCCGTGCTCGGCATCGTACTCAAGCAGCGGGCGCAGCGCCTGCTCCGCCAGCTCGTACATGGGGCGGTCCAGGTGCGCTGACATGAGAGCGACGCCGAGGTCGATCCTGGTCTGGTGATTGATGCCGGGGCCGACCCCCAGGGCATCGACGGCCTCGATGAAGCCAATCCGCAGCCCTGTCACCCCCTCGTGCGGCCCGCTCACCCCGACCCGGGCCCGGGAGCCGAGCTGGCTCAGGTGGCTGAGTGTGAGCCTGGCGACGGCGTCGACCTCACCGCCGGCCGGGACGACGAGCACGAGGCCGTCCTCCAGGGTCGCGCGCAGGTAGGGGTCGCGGCGCTGGGCGAGCAGCAGGTGCAGGTTCCACGGGAAGGACTTCAGCCGCTGCGGCGGGCAGTCGGCCTGGCCCATGATGACCTGGTTCTCCTTACTCACATCCACGCCGAACCCCGCGAGGCGGCGGGACGCGTCCCAGTCGGGTATCGCGCCGGCCCGGATGTCCTCAAGCAACTGCGCGACAAGCTCACGACGGCCAGCCATCATCGCCTGGAGGCGGCCAAGCTCGAGGGCGGCTACATTCGCCGCTAGCCTCAGCACCGGAAGGTGCTCTGGCTTGGCTGGGCTGCACAGCAGTGCAATGACGTCGCCGTCGAGCTGGATGGGGACGACGAGATGCCCATCGGTCTCCTCCGGACCGCTGCCCGGCCGCCAGTGCAACAGAAGCTCGACTGGCCAGACCATCCGGCTTGGCGCCTGCGAGAGGATACTGCCCCGCATATCGATCACCGCAACGGGTGCCTGCACCCGGTGACGAAGCATGGCGACTAGGCCGTCGATCCCGCTGCCCGAGGCGATCGAGGCCAGCAGTTGCTCGGAGAACGGCAGCGCGTCCTCGCTCGTTTCCGGGGTACTCACACTGGCTGCCTCCTCCTGGCCCTGTAGCTTACGTTCTGCCGCTGCCCTGCTTTCGCCGCCGAGGTTTCGCCTGCTAAGCGCCCGGCCAGGCGCGGGCAGCGACGCGGCCCACGAGGTCGAGCTTGCGCCACTGGGCGTCTTCGGCCGCGACCAGGCGGTCCAGCATCAGTGACGCGAAGCCGCACTGCGGGCAGAGCGCGAGTTGCTCAAGCGGCAGGTGCACTGCCGCCTCCTCCAGGCGGCGCAGCACGTCGTCGTCCCGCTCAAGCTCGGGTGTCTTGGTGGAGATGAGGCCCAGCGCCACCACGATGTCCGGGTGCCGGGCGGCGAACCGGAGCGGCGAGTAGTCGCCCTCGCGGCTGGTGTCCTCCCACTCGATCAGGTAGCGGCGGAACGGCAGCTCGTCGAACATCCGCTCCGCGACCGGTTCCAGCGAACCCTGCCACATGCCGCCGGGGAAGTTGCCGCGGCAGATGTGCATGGCGACCGTCACGCCGTCCGGGAGGTCCGCCGCCACGGCGCTGTCAGCCGCGATCGCCAGGTCCATCAGCTTCGCGGCGGGGAGTCCGTACAGTTGCTCAAGCGACGCCGCGTAGTCCGGGTCGGCCAGGCCGGGGTAAATCGGGAAGTCGAACTGGAGCCAGGTCGCGCCCGCCGCGACCACCTCGGCGGCCAGCTCCCGCTCGGCGGCGACGACGTCGTCGAGGAGGGCCTGCCGGTCGGCGTAGCCGGCGCCCGGCCGGACTTCGGCGAGGCTGGCCAGGAAATAAGACGGCGCGGGAAGGGTGATCTTGAACGGCACCGGGATGCCGGCGCTGGCGGTGATGACCCGCAGCGCGGCCGCCTCGACCGCGGCCGGGCTGCCGGACTTGCGGATCGACCCGCCGACCACCGGGTCGGCATAGCCCGCGTAGATGACGGCACCGGCGTCGTCGCGGACTTCGAAGCGTTCGTCAGCCTCGGCGAAGCCTGCTGCGGCATCGTACAGCGAGCTGATGAACGTGGACCGGCGGATCTCGCCGTCAGTCACCACGTCGAGCCCGGCGTCAGCCTGACGGCGGACGAATTCGGCGATGTGCCGGTCGGCAAGCCGGGCGAGGTCACCAAACCTGGGTGTCGCCTGCGGGCCGACGAACCGCGGGCTCGCGCTTGCCCGTCCGGTGTAGATCTCCCCCATCAGGGCGGTGATGCGGGCCGGCCGCAGCAGGCTGCCAACCGGCTCGGCGCGAGGCACGGCCCGGACTGGACTGGCTTCGGAAATGTCCGACATCGACGAACAACCGTTCTCTTCAAGACTATGATCGTTAGACTATTGTGAACGATCCTGACATGAGACGCCACCCCAGCGGACATTTACCAGTGGACCCGTACCCTGCTACGCCTGCAGCGGGATCCAATCGAAGACCAGGTCCTCGTCTGGCCCGGCCCATCGCCGCAGGTGGTCGGCCAAGGCGTCGTTGCTGGCCTGCAGAGCAGCCGCATCGTGGGCGTACGAGGTCACGACAAGGAATTCCGCCGTTACCGCGAGACGGACCGCCGTAGCCGGGAAGCGCTCGGTCGCCGCGAACCGGAGAACAGTATCCTCCGGGCCTTCATCAATCCGCTCAGCATGGCGCCCCCAGTGACCAATCAACTGCTTCGCATAGCGCTCACCCCGTTCCGTCGCGACCGTTGCCGTCGCGGCGTGGGCGAAGTTATCCATTACGAGCCTCCTTTGCGGTCCTGGCCGGCTCTCGGCCTGGCCGGTTCCCGTGTCCGATGTCCGCAATCCTGTCACAGTCGACACCGCTAACCTAGACTTTGGACCGAATAACGGCACAAGTTGACCGAATAACGAACCATTAGTTAAGGTGGCAGCGATAGCGCCTGCGAGCACCTTGGAGGGCAACCATGACCAGCCTCGACACGCCTCCCGCCGAGGCGGCACCGCCCGTAGCCGCAAGGGCGCTTGACTACCAGCCCGGTTTCGACAACCACCACGTCACCGAGGCAGTCCCCGGTGCTCTTCCCGTGGGGCGCAACAGCCCGCAGCGGGCTCCGCTTGGCCTGTACGCCGAGCAGTTCAGCGGGACGGCGTTCACCGCCCCGCGGTCTGACAACAAGCGCACGTGGGTCTACCGGGTTCGGCCGTCTGCCAAGCACGGCCGCTTCCGGCTCGCGGCTCATGAGACGCTTTTCACGAGCCCGATCGACAACCCGGCGCCTGAGCCTAACCGCCTGCGGTGGAACCCGTTCGAGTTCCCGGCGACGCCGAAGACGTTCGCCGAGTCGCTCTTCACCATCGGCGGCACGGGCGACGCACGCTCCCAGGACGGGGTGGCCATCCACATGTACCTGGCCGGCAAGTCCATGGTCCGCGAGTACTTCGTCGACGCCGACGGCGAGTTGCTGCTTGTCCCCCAGGGCGGCCGGCTGCGCATCGCCACCGAACTGGGTGTTCTCGAGGTCGCGCCGCAGGAGATCGCCGTGATCCCGCGAGGCATCCGGTTCAAGGTAGAGCTGCTCGACGGCGCCGCCCGCGGTTACATCCTGGAGAACTTCGGGCACATCTTCACGCTTCCCGAGCGGGGGCCGATCGGCGCGAACGGCCTGGCCAACGAGCGGGACTTCCTGTACCCGGTGGCTGCATATGAGGACCTCGACGAGCCGGTGACGGTTTACCAGAAGTACCTCGGGAACCTGTGGGTCGCCGACTACGCCCACTCGCCGCTCGACGTGGTCGCCTGGCACGGCAATTACGCGCCGTACAAGTACGACCTCAGCAAGTTCATGGTGATCGGCACGGTCTCGTTCGACCACCCCGACCCGTCGATCTACACGGTGCTGACCTCGCCGAGCGGGAAGCCGGGGACCGCCAACGCCGACTTCGTCATCTTCGCGTCCCGCTGGCTGGTCGGCGAGGACACGTTCCGCCCGCCGTGGTTCCACCGCAATATCATGAGCGAGTTCATGGGGCTGGTCTACGGCGTCTACGACGCGAAGGCGGAGGGGTTCCTGCCCGGTGGCGCGAGCTTGCACAACTGCTTCACCGCACACGGTCCCGACCGGGAGACCTATGAGACCGCCAGCACCGCAGAGCTGGGACCGCGCAAGATCGAGGACAGCCTCGCCTTCATGTTCGAGACCCGGCTGCCGGTGATCCCGACGCTGCAGGCCATGGCGGCCGCCAACTTGCAGGACGACTACGACGAGGTGTGGGACGGCATCCAGCGGCACTTCCGATGAGCGAACAAGACGGGCGGGCGCCCGGTGAACTGCCGCAACTGGACGCCACCTTCGGCGGGCAGACCCAGTACCGGGCGCCATTCGCCGGCGATCTAGCCGGACGCTCCCTGGGGCTCGTGAACGCCGACGGGCAGCATGCTTCCTACGTCTTCGCCGGTGCTCACGACGTCACCCGCGTTGACGCCCAGGGAACAACATCCCGGCGGCGATACGACGCCACGGCGGTGCGCGAGGACACCTACCTCATAGACATGCTGTCCGACGACGTCTCGCTGCCGGACAGTGTTCCCGGCCTGCCCGTCTCCGAGACGTGGGCGCTGGACCTGCGGCGCGGGCTGGCCACCCTGGTGACCACCGTGGTGACCGACCGGGCCGACGGAACCCGCTGGGTGGCCAGCAGCGACGCGCACTGGTGGCTTGAGGGCGCAGCGCCGGGGCGGCATGAGCGGTCCTCCGGCATGGCCGGCGTACGGGTCCTGTGGCAGTACAGCGATACCGACCGCTACGACCACATCTACCTCAACGGGTCTAGCTTCGCCTGGCAGTGCGTCTCGGGGACCGAGCAGGGGCTCACGGAACTCGACCGCACCCGTGCCTACGCTATCGCTGACGACCTCTACTTCTTCGGCTGGAGCGAGCATGTCCAGCCCGTCGAGTCGATGCTCTTCGTCGACCTCAGCGCGATGAAGAGCATCGGCCGCATGATCGGCTGGGAGGAGCACACGGGCGCGTTCGTGCACCACCAGTTCGGAGCGGTGGGCACGCTACTGAATCGCACCACCTACCCACCGCTGCGGCCACTGGCGTGCGGTTAGGACGTTAGATCGGGGCGACACCGCCGTACGCCCAGACGCGGTCCGCGTTCGGGGCGGGGTGATCGCCGTCGGGACGCCAGTAGGAGACGAGGACCAAGCCGGGGTCGATCAGTTCCCGGACGTTGAACATCCGCTCGACCGCTTTCTTCGGGCGGGCCTTGATCGTTTCCCCTGCACGGTTTTCGGACTCATCGTGCAAGACCTGCATCTGCTCTGGTGCGAACTCGCTGGTAAGGTGCTACACGACAAGGTAGCTGCCGGGCACGAACGCGGGGAGATAGCGAGCCACCACGTCAGCCGGATTGTCCTCGTTTTCCAGGTGGTGCAGGCTGCATGCGAGACCACCATAGGGTTGTTGTCGACATACGCCACGCGCGCATCCGGGAGCGACCGCCTGGGCCACCTCGTGCACATTGGGGCTGGCGGGAAAGCCGGTCCCGATGTCGAGGAACTGCCGGATTCCGGCACTAGCGAGGAACTTCACCACCCGAACCATGAACTGCCGGTTTCCCCGAGCGTAGTCGAGTAGTTGAGGCATCAACTGCAAGGCGAACTCAGCGGCCTCCGGCCGGCATCGAAATTGTCCTTGTCGCCGAGCCAGTAATCGTAGACCCGAGCCGAATGCGGCACGTCAATGCGGATATCGGTGGGACTCTGGCTTGCGTAGAGCTGCTCGGTGCCAGCCATCACCCTCCCCGGATCGCCCAGACTGCGGGCAACGCATCTCGACCGTTTGTTCTCTATGGTACTATGATTGACATCTTATTGTGAACAAACTACGGCGGCTTATCCAGCTTCAATCCCACCAGACGGGCAGCTCCGTGCAGCCGCGGAAGACCCAGCCTCGGAAAGGAGTCGATCCCGCCTCGGTTACCCGCAGGCCGGGCAGCGCCTCGTAGAGCACCGGCAGGGCTACGTCGCCGACCATGGATCGCGCGGCCCAGTTGCCCAGGCAGATGTGCACGCCGGTGCCGAAGGCGAGGTGGCCGGTCTTGCCGCGGGTCAGGTCGAAGCGGTCCGGATGGGCGAACTGGTCCGCGTCGCGGTTGGCCGAGGCGATCACGACACCGACCGTGGCCCCGGACGGGACGCGCACGCCCCGTAGTTCGGTGTCCCGCGTCACCCGGCGCGGGTACATGCCCACCGGGGACTGCAGCCGGATGGTCTCCTCGAACACGTCGCCCCACGTGTGCTCGCCGGCGCGAACCAGTTCAAGCTGATCGGGGCAGACGGTCAGGCACCAGACCGCGCTTGCGATGACGTGGCTCGGCTCGTTCATCCCGCCGGAGATCGCCAGGCGCACATTGGTCCGCAAGCTCTCTTCGCTGACCGGGTGCGGCGCGTGCAGGAGCGCGGAGATAATCGTTCCGTCGGGCGCCCGGCGCAGCCGGGACACTGCTTCGTCGATGGCCGCGTCGATCTCGGCCCGGACCCGCGCCGTTTCCCGCCATACCTCCGGATCCCCGGTGACATTGCCGATCCCGGCAATCAGCGTCTGCGACCAGTTCGCCAGCGTCGCCGCCTCGACGTCACGGAGACCGAGGAGCGCGGTGAGGTTGTCGGCAGCAAAAGGAACCGCGAATTCGGCGAAGAGGTCGGCACCAGGACCGAGCGCACGCAGCCGCCTGAGATGCGTGTCCGCGTGGTGCGCGAACACTGGTTCCCAGACCGTCTTGACGGCTCGCCGGCTCACCACGGCGTTCATGGGCTGCCTGTCCGTCTTGTGCTCCGGGTCGTCCTTGCGCAGCATCGACCTGCCCATGGCGGCGATCATCGTCGACGTCGCCTTGTCCTCCGCGGCACTGAACGTCGCCTCGTCCCGCTGGATCGCCAGGCACTCGGGGTAGGTCGTCACCAGGTAGCGGCGCAACGCGGGGACATAGGCGACCGGCGCCTCCGCACGCAGTCGCTGATAGGTCGGATACGGGTCGTCAACGAGCTGTGCGACGTCGACCCAGTTGGTAACGGGAGCTTCAGCGGGCGAAGCGGACATCGGCGGGCACCTCGACCAATCGTTCTCTATAGGAATACAGTTGTCCTATTATTATGAACGAATCACAGTGAGAACACCATCCCGTCCCGTGAGGAGTACCGACCTTGAGCACCTGGGCCGTGAACCGCACCCCCGTCCCGCCGCACCCGTTCTCGCACTCCGCCGCCGGGGAAGGGTGGGTGATCGTCGGCGGCACCGGGGGCCACGGACCGGATGGCTCGATCGACGAGGACGCGGCGTCGCAGACGCGGGCCGCGATCGCGACCATCGGCTACCTGCTGGAGAAGGCGGGCAGCTCGTGGGCCGAGGTCGTCTACGTCAAGCCGTGCGCCACCTCCCGGGAGGACGCCCACGCCATGGACGCGGTGCTCAACGAACTGCTTCCCGAGCTACGGCCCACCAGCGGCGCGCTCACCATCTGCGAGCTCGCCGACCCCCGGATGAGGATCGAGCTCGAGGCCTGGGCACGAACCGGTGCTAGCCTGACCGCCGCAGAGTAAGACAGGCAGGAACTCCGGCGGGCGGCTGACCCTAGACTAGCCCGGAAACCCGGGTCGCCAACTTGAAATCGTTGCTGGAACTTAGGAGTACGATACTTATAAGTACGATCCTAGGAGTTCTGGAGACCGCGTGTTCACCAAGCCGCCTGACATGTTCGACCGGGACGAGGAGTGGGCCGCCCTGTCCCGGTTCGCTGCAGACGACCGGCCCGGTGCCACGCTCGGGGTGGTGTCCGGACGGCGGCGGCAGGGCAAGACATTTCTGCTTGACGCGTTGTGCAAGGCTGACGATGGCTTCTTCTTCGAGGCGACCGAGGCGACGGACACCGAGTCGCTGCGCCAGGTCGGGTCCCAACTGGGTGACTACATCAGGACCCCGGTGCCGCTGCGGCCTGTGGACTGGCGCGAGGTTCTCGACGCGGTACTCGCACTCGGCCAAGACCGGCCGGTCACGGTGGCTATCGACGAGTTCCCGTACCTGGCGAAGGCGAACCCGGAACTCCCGTCCGTGATCCAGGCCGCGTTCGGGCCGCGCAGGGAGGAACGGCTGCGCTCGCGGACCCGGCTGCTGCTGTGCGGCTCGGCGATGTCGTTCATGGGCCGACTGCTGTCCGGCACGGCACCGCTCCGTGGCCGGGCAGGACTGGAAATGATCGTGCCGACCCTGGACTACCGCCTGGCCGCCCAGTTCTGGGGGATCGACGACCCGCAGCTTGCAGTCTTGTTGTACTCGATCGTCGGCGGCACCCCCGCCTACCGGGACGGGGTGGCGGGTGGCCACGGGCCGCAGGCCCTAGCGGACCTAGACCGGTGGACGGCGGAGAACGTCTTGAGCAGGTTCAGCCCGTTGTTCCGCGAGGCACGCTACCTGCTCGCCGAGGAGCCCGACATCAGGGATAACGCCGTTTACCACTCGGTCCTGTCCGCCGTCGCCGAAGGTAACGGCACCCGCGGCGGCATCGCCGGCTTCCTGGAACGCAAGGCCACCGATATTTCCCACCACCTGTCGGTCCTCGAAGACGCCGGACTGCTTGCCCGCGACGTCGATGTCTTCCGCCCTGGCCGCAGCGTGTACCGAATCAACGAGCCGCTGATCGCCTTCTACCACGCAATCATGCGGCCCGAGTGGAGCCGCCTGGAGCGGCGCGGCCAGGCCATGCAGGTCTGGCGGGACAGCGCCCACAGGTTCACCACCGCCATCGTCGGCCCCCGGTTCGAGCAGGTCTGCCGCGACTGGACGCAGGCCTACGCACCACTTGAGATTCACGGCATCCCCGTGTCCCAGGTCGGCAGCGGCCTAGTCAACGATCCGGAGCAGAAGAAGTCGCACCGGATCGACGTCGCGGCATTCGGCAACGACCGCGATGGCCGCCGGGTCCTGCTCGCGATCGGCGCGGCCAAGTGGGCCGAGACAATCGGAACGGGACACCTGGCCCGCCTGAAACGCATCAGGGATCTCCTCACCCGCGCCGGACAGCCAGGCGCGGAAACCGCCCGCCTGCTGCTCTTCGGCAGTACCGAGCCCTCAGCCCAAATCCGCGGTCAAGCCGCAGCAGGCGAGGTCCAGTTCGTCGGGCTCAACGACCTTTATGCATGAACTCGCCCCCGTCTCCGGCGGACTCATGATCTGCCGGTCGTGGGTTCGAGCCCCACCCGCCCCACCGCGTCTGAGCTGCGGCAGAGCCGTTACCGGCAGGTTGTGACTTCGCTGTTCCGGCTCCTGATGGGAACAGAATGGGAACATCCGTGGCGGTCTCGCTCACGATGCCTTCCCGGCCTTCTGTGCTTTCCCCGCCTTCCGCACCAGCGCCGCCGTCTGTTCCGATGCCGCAAGGTGCGCCTCCTCCAGCGGGTGCGTGTAGCGGTCGTTGACCGACCGGCCAGCGTGGCCGACTTCACGCATGCGCAGCTACTGATCCACGCCCGCGTCTTGCATGAGCGAATTGCCGGTGTGCCGCCCGCCCTCGTGCAAGGTGACCACGGGCACGCCCGACTGGGCGGCCAGCTTCTTGAACCGCTTGGACACGTAGTCGGGGTGCCGGGGCTGGCCGTCTTCCTCGCAGAACACCAGGTCGTTGTCCTGCCAGCCTTCGCCCGCCTTGAGTCGTACCTTGAGCTGCGCCTCGCGGTGCTCGCGCAGCAGTTCGGCCGCGTCGTGGTCGAGGAACACGCGGCGCTTCCCGGCCAGCGTCTTGGCTTTCGACTCGCGCAGCTTCCCGCCGAGCTCGATGATGGGACGTTCCACGGTGAGCACCGCGCCATTCCGTTTCTTGCCGGTCACCGGGTCGCGGTACGGCTTGTCCAGTTCGGCATCCGCCCAGCGGAACCCGCACAGCTCCCCGCGGCGGCAGCCGCGTAGCACAGCCACCCGGAACATGAGACCCATCGGGTCACCCGCAGTCGCGGCGATAAATCGCGCAGCCTCGGCGGGGTTCCAGCGCCGCCGCTCTCGCGGCTCGGCGCTGTCCAGCTCGACGCCGGTGGCTGGGTTCCAGGTGATCTTGCGCTGCTTTACTGCCGCGTTGAGCGCCGCTCGCAGCGTGGCGAAGACGCGGAGCTGGGTCGTCGGCCCACACTCGCGCGACTGGCCGCGAATGTCGCCGTCGATCTTCACCTCCGTCGGGGCGACCCCGGCGGCTCGCTGGCGCGCTACCTCGGCGTTCACTTGGCGGATCGTCGTGAACAGTTCCTCGATGTGCGCGCTGTTCAGCCGCTCCAGCGGGAGGTGGCCGAGCTGCGGTTTGAGCCACGTCCTGATGTGCATCTCGTAGCCCCGGCAGGTGCTCTCGCGCCTGGTCCGGCGCTTGGCCGCCAGCCACTTGTCCAGCCACTCGCCCACGGTAAGCGCCTCCTGGACCGAGTTCGGGCCGAGACCGAGCCGCCGCTGCACTTCTTCGACGCTCGGCAACGGAGCGCCTTGCTTGACCGCCCGAAGCATGTCCCCGACCCGCTGACAGTCTGCTTGGTTCTTGGACAAGTCCAGCAGCCTCTCCACGTGCTCGGCAGCGACCTGTGCCGCCTTCTTGCTCGGGTAGCCGAACTTCTTGAACTGCTTGGTGCCCGCACTCGAAGGCACACGGCCAGCAAAACCCGCCGAGCCGTGGCGGTTGTTCCACGAGCCGTCTTTGCGCCACAGCTGCGGGCAGCCTTGCCCTATTAGCCTCCCGTCCGGGTCTTTGCAAGCGCACCGGACGTGGACGCTGTACTTCCAGGTCATCCTGGTCCTTCCTTCTGATCTTCTTGCTGGGTGAGCCCGCGCTCGATGAGCACAACGAGCATGTTGTTGAGGGACCGGCGGTCGCGCTCGGCTGCGGACTTGGCACTCTGGTGAAGCGCTGCTGGCATCCGCAACGTGACGCGGACCTCTGAGTCGGGTTCTTCGCTCGGGCTCATAGTGTCAGCATGACACTACGGACGGTCTCCGTCACGCATTACGATCCCCTGCGTCAGATATCGAACGAGACCGCACCGAGGTAGCGCAGGAGATCGAACTTGCTGACTTTGAACCGGCCGTGGGAGTCGATGACGCGTACGGGGTACTCGCCAGACTTCACCAGCTCGTAGCCGTAGTTCTTGCCGATGCCGAGGATGCGGCTGGCGACTTGCAGTGGGATCATCGGCGGCAGCTCGTCAAGGCTGGCGGGGATAGGGTCCGTAGATTTCAGGGGTCCCTCTCCTCCTCTCACCCGCGGGCGAACACGTCGCGTTCATCGACGAACACGGGCTTATTCTCCGGCCGACCAAGCGGATTCATTCCAGCTCCACTTCGCGATCGAATGCTCTCCGCGGACGGAAATATCTGGCTGAGCTCAGGAGCTGGTGTCGGTTCGACAGGCCGAGGTCCCAGCTGGGGCCTTGGGGCGGAATTAGCCGCCCATCGGTAGCCCCCCGCCATGTCTAGCGTGGAAGGCTGCAGTGTCGCGGGTCACGGAACAGCCACCTGGTCACCTGCCTGGCGAACTGACACCATGGTGTCGTTGATGGTCCGGGTCATGGTTCGGCTTCGAGATCGGGTTCGGGGTCGTGATGATGCTCCCGGCCGGCGCGGAGGGCGTCGTAGAGGTTTGCGGCCTGGTCCGGGTAGCGTTCCTTGTACCAGGGGCTGACGGCGAGGGTGATTACGTACGAGGGGGGTCTCCGGCCTGGTGCGAAGCCGGGCCATGAGGGGTCGGGGTACTCGGGTTCGGGCCACTCGGAGCCGGGCCACTCGGGTTCGGGCCGGTCAATGTCGAGCGGCTCGGCGGCGGTCTGGTTTCCGCGGTCGGCGGCTGCGGCGGGGGCGGCAGTGTTCGCGGTGGTGTCCCGGCTGGGCGGCGGGGATGCCTCTCCGGTGTGTTCGTCGTCTGTTTCGGGGCGGGCGGTGCGGTCGCGGATCTGGGCTGTGGCGCGGCCGGTCCATTGCCATGGGGGCTGTGCCTGGCCGCGGCGGCGGCGCGGGTTCGGGGTGTTCACGGGTGCTTCTTGCGGGGTTGGATGTCGGGGGCGGTGCCGGTGCCGGCGGCGGGCTTCCATTTGCTGGCGGGCTTGTAGCCGGGGGTGTCGAGCTGGTCGTCGTCGAGGCCGGCGCCGGCGCACCAGTTGCCGGCGATGGCGCGGCGGCGGGCGGCGGTGGCGGCGGCACGCTGGGCGCGGGTGCGTTCGGGGGCGCGTTTGTCCCACCAGGCGTCGTACAGGTCGGCCGCGGCGTCGCGCAGAGCCGTGGTCACGGTGGGGATGTCGCCGCGGACGAGGCGGCGGACGGTCTTGTCGCGGGCGCCGAGGGCGCGGGCGATGCGGGCCGAGCCGTGGCCCATGACGTGCAGGGCCCGCAGCCGCAGCCGGGTGCCGCCCGCGTCGACGCGGGCGCGGGGCAGCGTCCCGCCGTGCACCTTCTGCAGGGCCCTGGTGGTTGCCGGGGTGGGGTTCCGGCGGCCGGCGGCGAGGTCGTGGACGGTGGCGGGGGCCAGGCCGGCGGCGGCCGCGATGGACCGGTAGGTGCCGCCTTCGGCGCGCAGTCGCCGTACCTGGTCGCGGGGGCCGGCGGGGCGGGCCGGGTTGTCCGTGGGGGCAGGCTGGTTGCTGCCGGGTTCCGGGCGGGGGCCGGTGGTCATGTCGGTTCGCCTTCGGCTTGACGGCTGGGTGGCTGGGGGGCGGGCTGGGTGGTGCGGCGGGCGGAGTTGAGGGTGCGGGTGATTTCCGGGTCGTCGAGTCCGGCTTGGCGGGCGGCGGCTGCCAGGGGGCTGAGGTCGGCGGCGTGGTCGGCTTCCAGGGCGCGGTTGGCGGCCCAGTACAGGCCGGCGTTGCGGTTGCCTTCGCGCTGGGCGGCGACCCAGCGGGCCAGGGTGCTGACCTGCCCTCCAGCGGCCTGAGGGGGGCGGCGTGCGGACCGCTGGAGTCCGCGGGAGGGTTCCAGGAGGCGGGTGGCGGCGTGCCAGTCCAGCTGGCCGTGGCCGGACGGGTTCCGCTCGGCCTGGTAGGGGCGGCCGCCGATCTGGGAGGGCGGGACCAGGACGTATCCGCCGGCCGCGAGGAAGTCAACGTGGCTGGCGGGCAGGTGGCCGGTGCGCTGGCGCGAGCCTTGGAAGTAGACGTGCAGCCCGCCGCTGGGGGTACGGACCTGCCCGGACGCGCCGGCCAGCAGGCCGGCGGCCCGCAGCCGGGCCAGGGCGGGGTACCCGCTGCCGGCCGGGCCGCGGGTGTCGATGTCCAGCACGTCGGGGCCGGGGGCGCCGGTGGCCACGGCCAGGTTGCGGTCCGGGTGGCGGGCGAACCACTCGGTGACCTGGCCGGGGTCGGTGGCGGCGTCGAGGTAGCCGCGCGGGGTGAGGGGGGTTTGCGGCCGGGGTGGCAGGGGAACACGGGCCAGCAGGCGCTGGCACAGGCCAGTGCCGTGTTCAGGACCGGGTTGTCCTTCACGGCGTGCTCCGGGGGTAGGCGGCGGGCGGGTTGTGGCCGCAGCGGGCGGTCTCGGTGGCGAGCTGGGCGGCGATGGCCGGCAGGATGCGCACCTGGTACTCGGCCTGGGCGGACAGCAGGCTGGGGGTGCGGGCGGGCTGGAGGTACAGGGCGCACCACAGCTGGCTGGCGATGTCCAGCGCGTACAGGCACAGGTCGTGCTGCGCCCAGCACGCACCCAGTGCGGCGGCGAGGTGCCCGTAGCCGGGCCGGTAGACGCGCTCGGCCCAGTCGCGCAGCTCCGCCACCGGGGCCCGCCGCTCGTCGCCGGCGAGCTTGTGCCAGGCGGGCACGGGCCGCGGCCGGAAGCCCTCCTCCTCTTCCTCGCCGACGCCGTCGCCGTCGCTGTCGCCGGGCCCGGCCAGGCGGCTGGCGAGGCCGGTGACCTGCTGGTCGAGGGCATCGAGACGGGCGAGGACGGCGGTGTCCTCAGCGAAGGCCCGGCTGCTGGCCGTGATCATGCCGGCCAGCTGGGACAGCTGGCCGGCCAGCTCGGCGTGGTGGGCGGCCTCGCGGGCGTCGACGCCGCCCAGGTGCTCGCGGACGGCGGCGAGCTGGTCCAGCAGCGCGGGGAGGGGATCAGGGGTGGTCATGGTCAGCTCCACGGGAAAGAGGGGTCGTCGCCGGGCGAGAGGTCGTCGTTCCCGGTCACCCAGCCGGGCGGCAGGTAGTCGGGGAAGGTGTCGTCCGCCGGCTCTGCCGGCCAAGGCTGGGGCTGCGCTCCGGGCGGGAAACCAGGCGCGGCGGGCAGCGGGAACAGGCGGTCGGGGGCCAGGTGGCGGCGGCGGGCGCGGCGGTAGGCGGGGTTGTTCCAGGCGCGGGGCAGCCGGGCGATGACCGGGGCGTAGCCGCCGCGGATGACCAGGGCGAACCCGGCGGGCAGCTGGCGGATCATGTCCGGGGCGGCGATGTCGAAGTGGCTGCGGTGCTCCTGGCCGCGGATCTTCCACGCCGCCTGCCCGCACAGGGTGCTGGCGGCTTGCAGGGTGGTGGTGTCGGTGATGCCGGGCAGGAACACCTTCACCGAGCTGGTGTCCCAGATGACCTGGCGGCCGTGGTCGTCCCACCGGCTGGCCAGCTGCGCCTCCCCGTTGTCTGGCGACGTTCTAGATGTCCATGGCAGTCCGTGGCTGCGTCGTTGACGGTGTCCATGGCGCCGATTCGGCTGGTTCGTGAGACGCGGGGAGATGGACGGCGTCACCGTGGCCGTGAGGAGATGGCCGCGGCCCTCCCCGCGATCTCTTGGCGGTGACTGCGGGGAAGGCCGCCTGACGGTGCCGGAGGTGGCACCTGGTGGTAACGGTACGGGGTTCTGCGGAGAGTATCGAGTCGCGGCTGCTGGCGGGGATGCTGCGCTGCCCGTGCGGCGGGCGGCTGGGGCCGTGGGGTCATGCCCGGCGGCGCTGGGTCGCGATGGCGAAGGCGATGCGGGAGTTCTGGCCGCGGCGGTCGCGGTGCCGGTCGTGCGGGCGGACGCACGTGCTGTTGCCGGCTGACCTGTGGTCGCGCCGGCGTTACGGGGCTGCGGTGATCATGACGGTGCTGGTCCTGGCGGCGCGGGCCGGGGGCGGGGCGGCCGCCCGGCCCTTCGCGGCGGGGGCCGGCGGGGACCGCCGGCGGGTCCCGGCGTCGACGGCGAGGTCGTGGCGGTCGCGGTTCTGCTCGCATGCGGCGGGTCTGCGGGGGCAGCTGGCGAGGCTGCTGCCGCTGGTGTCGGGGAAGGAGGCCGCCCGGCCGGGGGTGCCGTCGGGATCGGAGGCCGGCGACTGCCTGGCCGCGCTGGAGGCGGTGACGGCGGGGCTGCGTTCCCGGTTCCCGGCGGTGGCCGCGGTGTCGGCGCACGAGGTGGCCGCGCACCTGTCCGGGGGCCTGTGGCTGGCGCCGCCGGCGCCGTCCCTGGGGTTCAACACGACCTTGCTTAACACGGACGCCGAGTCGCCTTCGTGATCGTGCCGGGCGGCGCATGGTCGGGTTATCCGGTCGTGAACCGGGCATTTCACGGGAGGCAGTCATGACGGCAGCGGACCGGGAGGCCGCGGCCCGCCGGGCGCGCGCGCAGGAGATCGCGCTGTGGCGGTGGACGCTGGTCGAGCCGGCGATGGATCCTGCCCTGACGGCGCGGCAGCGCGGGGCGGTGGTGCGGGACCTGGCGTCCCGCGAGCACGAGGGGCCGGACGGCAGGAAGCTGGTCTCGGTGTCGCGGCGGACGCTGGACCGGTGGGTCATCGCGCGCCGCGACGGCGGGTTCGAGGCGCTCGCGCCCTGCCCGCGGCAGTGCGCGCCGCGCGCCGACGCGGAGGTCGTCGATCTCGCGGTCGGCCTGAAGATGGAGAACCCGCAGCGCACGGCGGCGCAGGTCCGCCGGGTCCTGGCCGCCCGGCTCGGCTGGGCGCAGGCCCCGTCGGAGCGGGCGATCCAGCGGTGGCTCGCCGCCCGCGAGCTGAACACCCGCCCGGACGGGAAGCCGCCGCAGGCGTTCGGCCGGTTCGAGGCCGGCGCGGTGAACGAGATCTGGACCGCGGACCTGATGAACGGCCCCGTGGTCGGCGGCCGGGACTGCCATCTGTCGGTCATCATCGACGACCGGAGACCGACTTCGACAGCGACAGGGTCAGGTCGAAGAACAGCGGGCTCTGCCGCACCTGACGGGCCGCCTCCAGCCGCAGCTCGCGCTTGCGTTCGG
>Ga0335075_10000517_pt1 | contig 67423 bp, 57 predicted proteins | sample Lox_Sample_24_FD_206723 | JGI IMG/M metagenome (GOLD analysis project Ga0335075, IMG submission 206723) | Soil microbial communities from Loxahatchee National Wildlife Refuge, Florida, United States - Lox_Sample_2.4 | ecosystem: Environmental > Terrestrial > Soil > Wetlands | place: USA...
ATGAAGCAGATTCCGGAGCGGCAATACGGCGCCTACACCATTCGCCCAAAAATCAAGCGGCTTCTGCCGCGCTTCCTGAAGCAGCCAGATGCGTTGCGCGTGAAGCGGCGCTATGAAGCGCCTGTTCCGGCTTTCCATACCGAAGTCACCGACAAAAACATCGCCGGCTTGGCCGCTTCTTGCGAAATCGATCATTCGATTGCGCCCTCCGTCGCGTTTCGCGGCGGCCGCAGGGAAGCCGAAAAGCTGCTGGAATCGTTTTTGGAAGACAAGCTCAGGCGCTATGCGCTGTCTCGCAACCAGCCTTCCGAGCACTCGACATCCCTCATGAGTCCTTATCTGCACTTCGGCCAGATCTCTTCGCTCGAGATTGCACTTGCCGTTCAAGAATACGCCAGGCGCCATAGACTCATTGCAGAGGAATATCTGGAAGAGTTGATTGTTCGGCGCGAGCTGGCGTTCAATTATGCCGCGCATGTAGAAAAGCCGGAGAGCCTGGAAAACCTGCCTGAGTGGTGCCAGGTCAACATGAGAAAGCATGCATCCGATAAACGGGACCCGTGCTACACGCCCAAGCAGTTAGAGTTTGCCCAAACTTATGACGAATTGTGGAATGCGACACAACGGGAGATGCTGCTGCGCGGCAAGATTCACGGTTACTATCGAATGTATTGGGGCAAGAAAATTATCGAGTGGTCACGCACATATCAGGACGCCCTGGAGACGATGATCGACATTCATGGACGCTATGCGCTGGATGGCCGCGATCCGAACACCTACACGAACATTCTCTGGTGCTTCGGCTTGCATGATCGCCCTTGGCCGGAGCGCCCTATTTTCGGCACCATGCGCTACATGTCTCTCGACGGAATGAAACGGAAGACGGACACGGCGGCTTATATCGACGAAATCCGGCAGCTTGAAAAATGAATTATTTAATCACAGGGGCAACGGGGTTCATAGGAAGACATCTAGTGGCGCTCCTGTTGGCGCGCGGCGATTCGGTGAACTATCTCGGACGTCAGCGCAGCCGCAGTATGGATTCGCGCGCCGCTTTTCACTGCTGGAACCCCGGTGAGATGCCGCCGCTGTCGAGCGTTCCCAGATTGGACGCCGTGATCAATCTGGCGGGAGAGCCCATCGCGCAGCGTTGGAGCGACGAGGTCAAGCAACGGATTTACACTAGCAGGGTCGATCGGACACGGCAGTTAGTGTCGGCAATCGCCGGATTGAAATACAAACCGCGGGTGCTGGTTTCAGCTTCAGCGGTGGGCTATTACGGCGACCGCGGCGATGAAGTCCTCACCGAGAACAGCACGGCGGGTTCCGATTTTCTCGCCAAGGTATGTGTCGATTGGGAACGCGAGGCCATGCAGGCCCGCGAGTCGGGCGTGCGTGTTGTGACCGTTCGCATCGCGACGGTCCTTGGGCGCGACGGTGGAGCGCTGAAACAGATGCTCATTCCATTTCGCCTGGGTCTAGGCGGAAGATTTGGCAATGGCCGGCAATGGATGTCATGGATTCACGTGCAGGATTTGGCGCGGCTGCTCGCGTATGCCGCGGACGATGAATCGGTGTCCGGCGCGTTGAACGGCAGCAGCCCTGAACCAGTCACGAATGCACAGTTCACGAAAGCGCTGGCGCACGCCGTGCATCGTCCGGCCATTTTGCCAGTGCCCAAGTTCGCCTTGAAGCTCGCGCTCGGTGAGGCGGCAGGTTTTCTGCTTCAGAGCTTGCGCGTCATGCCCGAGGGAACCATGCAGGGCGGCTTTCGGTTCGATTACCCGCAGCTCGCGGAAGCCCTGGGACAGATTTTGTAAGTCAATTGCTTCGCCATACAGTTGTACGTACAATAGAAGGCGGCTGAATGAAAACATACGACTTCAGCAAAAGCAGGCGCGGGCCCGTGGTCCAAGTCCCGGAAGGCAAAGAAAAGATCACAATTCGATTGGACAAAGAAATTGTCGACTGGTTTAGGGACCGGGTTGACAGCGCCGGAGGCGGCAATTATCAAACGCTGATAAATGCAGCACTTCGCGATTACATCGAGGGAAGATCGCAGACCCTAGAAGCGATGCTCAGACGCGTCGTTCGGGAAGAGCTGAACAAAGGCCATGCGGCCTAGACCGCACGCACTCCCAAGGTCATGTTATTTTAGAGTTATATGGCAATCCCGAATGTAAAGCGCTTTCGGCCGTTTTGCCCGACTTGCAACGAGAGTTTCACGATCATGGCGGTCCTGCCAAAAGATGCCGACGTAGACGCCTACCTGGCGGATGTCGTCGCGCGTCACGACCATAAGGCGTACCAGGAAGCCAAGCAACAGCACTTCAAAGTTCGTGTCGGCCAGCAGAAACAAAAGAAAGCCAAGTAAGCACTTCCATCCTATTTCTCCGGGCCCGCAGGTTGCCGTTGCCGTTACGACAGCTTGCGGGCTTGTACTATACGCAGGCTTCTGGCGGCCGCCAGGGAAACCGCAGGGTCAATATCTTTCGAGAGTGTATTCAGCACGGGAATGACATCCGGGTTGTGGCTAGCCGAAAAAACCGCGCACAGGGCGATTTTTTGATCCCTCGTCGCCGCAGCAACCAGCGGGAACAGCGCCTTCCGGACTTCATCGCGCTGGACCAGCTCACTGAGATATGGCTGGGCGACATTTGCCCTGCCTTTCACATCCAGATTTTCGACCAGATAAGGGAGCGGGCTGAACTCTGAGGTGTCCACTTTGCCCTCGTCGACCAATGCAAATGCAGCCGCCAGATGTACTCGCCAGTCCGCATCCTTCTCGTTGTAAGCATCATTCAGCGCCGGAGTATCTTCGGGATCGCGAATTCGTCCCAAGCCTTCGAGCGCGGACGCGCGCAGTTCCGGATCATTGTCTTTCAAGTAGCCCTGAAAGGTGGCGCGATCGGCAGGCATTCCGAGCATTGCCAGCGCCTCGAGGGCGGCGCGCCGCACCCGATCGCTGCGGGCATGCGCCAGTGCAGAACGCACATCCTGAGCTGCTTCTATGCTGTGCAAGATGCCTACGGTTTGGAGTGCCGTCGCCTGAATGCGGTCATCCAGATCGTGCGTCAAAAACAAGATTCCGGGCGCGGCTGCGGCGTCATCAATCTTTTGCAGCGCCACGAGCGTTTCAAACAGGGTCTCATTGTCCTTGGAATGCAACGCTTGCAGCAGCGCCGGAACGGCAGCGCTGTCCCGGAGAATGCCCGCAGCTCGCGCCGCATTGGCTCGTGCATCAGTCCCCTCCGCAGCGCCTATCTCCTCCGCCAGCGCCTGCGCAACGTCGGGCCGAATCATGACATCGGGGTCGATGACTTGATCGTTGCGGGACGCAAAGAAAGCCTTGACCTGGCGCACGCCGCGCGTCAGGTATCCGGTGAGCCCGCTCTTGGCGACATACCCAGGCACGTAGTAATTGACCAAGCCGTCGGTCGCGCGGATTTGTACGTCTGAATCTTTATCGTGCGTCGCCTTGGCCAGCGGTTCGAGACTGCGCTCGGTGTCCAGCTTCACGATCGCCTTCACCGCCTCGATGCGAATGTCGCGGTTCGGATCGCTGAGATAACCGGCGAGCGCGGGAATGGCTTGTGGATCTCTCTTTGCCAACTCACGGATGCGCTGAATGCGTTGGTTAGGGTTATATGCGTTTTCGTCTTGAGCGGCAACAACGGTCGCCAGACAGAAAACGCAGGCAAGAGCTCGAATAAAACCAGGGAACATATTGAACCTTACCCGGCTCAGCGAATAACCTCAACGGTTATCTTATTAGGAATCAGTCCGGCCTCGTATCCCAAGTCGAGCAGCTTCTGCGCGGCGCGTGGAACAATATCCCCGCCGTTGACGGTGTGATGATTTACGTACATCCCGACAAACTGCTCAGCGAGCGCCGGCTCCAGGTCGCGCGCAAACTGCATGGCGTAATTCAACGCCTCCTCGCGATGGTCGAGTGAATACTGAATGCTCTCCCTCATCAGGCGGGAGCATTCGCTCTGAATATCGGCTGGAAGGTTGCGCCGCAACGCATTAGCGCCTAGCGGCAACGGCAGTTGGTATTTGGACTTGAACCACTTGCCCAAATCGACAACGTTGTGCAGCCCGCTATGGCCGTAAGTGAGCTGTCCTTCGTGAATCACCAGCCCGCCATCTACCGCGTGGTCTTTCACTGCGTCGAGGATCTTATCAAAGGGGATTACCACATGCTCAAAATCCGGCTGGAAGAGTTTCAAGGCCAGGAAGGCCGTCGTCATGGTGCCGGGAACGGCGATTTTCTTGCCTTTTAGATCGTCTGCCGGCATATGGCGTGAGCTGACCACCACCGGACCGTAGCCGTCGCCGATGCTGGATCCACTGGCCATCAGCACGTATTTGTCTGCCACGTAAGGATATGCGTGATAGGAAATCGCGGTCAGCTCGTATAGACCTTGTGTGGCCTTCCGGTTGAGGGACTCGATATCTTCGAGGACATGGTGAAAAGTCACCAGGCGCGAGCGGAGTTTCTTAGTGGCCAAGCCGTAGAACATAAAGGCATCGTCGGAATCCGGACTGTGAGCGCAGGTAATTTCCAACGGTGTGGAGATGCTCATGGCAAGGGTGTCTAAGAAAAAGGAATCCTCAGTTTAACAGAGGTTCCGGGGCTTCTGCGGCTGGTTAGAGTGGTTTGCGGAGCTTCAACAATTGCGGCTCCAGACCCTCGAGATCGGATTTCAGGGTCGCGAGCACTTGGCCGCATTGCGCGGCATCACACTCTTTCGCCGCAGTCTCGAGCTGTTGCGCGTGGCTCCGCGCCGGTCCGGCATGAAAGGTAGCGAAGGATCCCTTGATCGTGTGGGCAACTCGCGCCAGGAGCTGGAAATCAAGCGCCGCCAAGGCTTCGCGCATTTCGATGACTTGGCCGGGAGCCTCCGAAAGGAACAAATCGATGATTTCTCCCATCAGATTGTCGTCGTTACTCACCTGGGCACGAAACTGCTCCACTTCAAAGATGGGCTCGGATGATGCATCCACAGGCTGGTCTCCGGCGCGAGCGATGGCTGCCGCGAGGCTGGTTACCGCCTCGAATAGCACGGCAGGCTGGAATGAATCGGTCAGATAAGCATCAACACCTCTTTCGCCGGTACACCAATCGGCTCCGTTCGGTACCCTCGATGAGAGCGAAAGAACTGGCGCTGGCGTCGCCGCTCGCTGACTCCGCTCAAGCTTCCTGAGTTTGGCTGTAAAATCAGCAACGCCATCCGAGGGAAGAGCAGCATCCAGCAGCACGGCATCGAACTTTTGCACCAGCAAGGCCTCGCTAGCCTCTTGCAGGCCGCTTGCGGGTAAAGCGGTGTGCCGCGCATCTGTAAGCCGTCCGGCCAGGCGTTCCGCCTCCCCCGAGTCGTTATTTACGACCAAAACTCTTAACGTGTTCATCCAGACATTCCCGCTTGCAGATTAGCCCAATTACTCGTGTCACTCCACGCCAATCTAGAATCAATTCGGCACATTTTTGGGCAACTTTAACTCAGCTCACCTACTTTATATCTTTAGATCACGCGCACAAGCACTACAAACGTCTTGTGCGTCTTGTTGTATACTTACCATTTAGTGGGGGTGTGCCTTCCCTAGTCTCACGACTCGCACCGTCATATCTCAACGCCGCCTGTGGGCCAAAGCGTTGCTGTCCGCCATCGAATCCAGCTCAGCCACTCTATTCAATTTAGTCTTTCCAGACGAGTGCAGGCTGTGTGAGCAGCCGCTGAGAAACGTTTCACGACTCCCGGTCTGCCCCTCTTGCCTGGCCCTTCCCGCACCGCTACAGGCGGAGTTTTTCTGCCGAGCTTGCCGCACACCCTTCGTGGATGCCTATCCGCTGGACGAATATGACCTCTGTACGGTCTGCCGTGAGAGTCTGGTGAATTTTGACACCGTGTACTCTTTCGGCAGTTATGAAGGCCCGCTCCGGAAGCTCATCCACCTTTTTAAATACGGCAAAGTAGAAACGCTCGCGGCGCCGCTCAGCCGGTTGCTTATTCGCTCCCTGCCTCTCGACCAGCGCTTCGATGTGATCGTCGCTATGCCGATGCATTGGCGCAAGCGGTGGGAGCGTGGATTCAATCAGGCCGAGCTGCTAGCCAAGCCAGTTGCCAAGCGATACGGCGTCAAGCTGGCGACGAATCTTCGGCGCAAACGCCAGACCAAGGCGCAGGCGGGTCTCACGGAAGCACAGCGGCTGGCGAACGCCAAAGACTCCTTTCTGATCCGGCGGTCTGAAGAGATCAATGGAAAGCGTGTACTCTTGGTAGACGACGTATTCACGACGGGTGCAACGCTGAGAGCAGCCGCAGCAGCGTTGAAAAAGGCCGGCGCTGCGCATGTTTCGGCGTTAACCTTGGCGCGTGTGGATCGCAGAGGCCTAGATACAGTTTCAGTTTCCGCCGGCAGGACGGTGCGTGCCGCGGCTCTCGCCCGGGCGGGAGTGAGCTAGAGGAGTAGTCAAATATTTTGGGGAGCGTGTCTTTAGGATGCATGGTCCGGATCGACTTCATAGGCCTGTCCTCGTACTGAACGCCAGCTACGAGCCGATCAATATCTGCGCTGCGCGAAGAGCGGTTGTGCTGATTCTGAAGGGCGTCGCCTCGGCCGAGGAATTGGCGCCTTCGCAGGTCCATTCGGCTCGGCGCACGCTGGGCGTGCCTTCCGTCATTCGGCTGCTGGAATATCGCAGAATTCCGCGCCAGACCCGTGCGCTATCGCGCAAGAACATCTTAATGCGCGACCGCTATACCTGCCAGTACTGTCATCGTACCCTGCCGTCCGGCGAAATGACGCTTGATCACGTGATTCCTCGCTCGCGGGCCGGCGAGACAACCTGGGAAAATCTGGTCGCCTGCTGCCACCCCTGCAATAACAAGAAAGGCAGCCGTACGCCGGAAGAAGCGGGGATGAAGCTGTTGCGCCCCCCGCGCCCGTTTACATTGCATACCAGCCGCCATCTAATGCGATTGCTGGGGCGCAGCGACGATCAGTGGCGCAAATACCTGTTCTATTCGGATTAGGGATCGCTACGGAGCTGGCACGTTGGGAGCGGCCGGACCCTGATCCTTCGGCCGTTCGCCTTTGCCCGCGCTCGCAGTGCTTTTCACCGGGCTGATGATGACGTGCGCGTTGCGCCCTTCCAAACGCGGTTGCCCTTCAATGGCCCCCACGCCCGCAAGGTCTCCCGCAAAGCGCAGCAACAACTTCTTGCCTAAGTCAACGTGCGCGATTTCACGTCCCCGGAACTGCACCACCGCCTTCACGCGATTCCCTTCCTTTAAGAAACGGATGGCATGATTTTTCTTGAAGTCGTAATCGTGGTCGTCGGTATTGGGACGGAATTTTAGTTCCTTGACCTGGATCACGTGCTGCTTTTTCTTTGCGTCGTGCTGTTTCTTCTTCTGTTCGTATTGCCACTGCCCGTAATCCATGGCTTTCGCGACGGGCGGCTCCGCGGTAGGAGCGATCAGGATCAGGTCCAGTCCGAGGTCCTGCGCCTTGCGCACCGCAGCCGGCGTAGGCATGATCTCTACTGATCCGTCCGGGAAGACAGCGCGAACTTCCTTCACGCGAATCGCTTCGTTGACGTTTTCTCGGATTCTAGGCCGGCGTGGCGGGAGACCTCTGGGTGGATACATGCCGGACTTAACGATTGGCGCTGACCCGCGCCCGGGGAACGGAAAGGAGGAAATTCAAATGTTATACCTCGTTTTAGTTTACACGGAAAAACGGCGGCCCGCTAAGTTTGCAGCGCGCTACCTGCGTCGATGCCAAATTTTGTGAAGGTGAGTTCATCAGCCTGGCTGCCAAATCGGCGCCGAAGCGGGAAAGAAAAACGAAAAAGGGCCAAGCGGCGAACCGCCTGGCCCTCATTCTTTATTACCCGCGCACAACGGCCACCAAACGGCCTGTGCGCTTGAGTTAATTCACTACTGGTCTATTTCGGGCAACCGAGAGCCTTCACCTCATCCTCGGGCAACGGTTTGATGTTCTTGACCGCTGGAGGCATGGCTTGGCTGTTTCTCGGAACCAGGTAGACCTCGACGCGGCGGTTCTTGTCCGCCTCGCTGGTCTGCGAGCCCTTGCGTTCCTTGATGTTCGAAGTACCGCAGAGACCCGGTTTGGTTTCCGAAGTTTGATCCGTCCCCACCCAGTCGACCCGGATGTGCGAAGGATCAAGATTGCCGCAGGTGGCGGTGCCGCCGCTCAAAACAGCAGCCGCATTCAGCGTGCGCTGTTCGTCGAGCGAGTGGCGCTCTGGCCGATGGTGACGCTCATGCGTGCGCCGGACTCCGCCATATACATCCTTGGAGTTCTCATCCGCGTCGCGATGGCCGACGAGCACGACGTCGTAATCCGTGCCCGCTTGCTTGGCGGCCTGATCGATCAGGATGTCCTTGCCGCAGTTGTTCACGCGATCCTTGTTCTTCGCAAAGATCACGTCATCGAGGCGTTTCCATACTGGCGTATGGGTGACGGTGATGGTAGTCGACTGCGTGGCAGTGTGTCCGGCGTCGTCAGTTACAACGACGGTCGCAGTGATGGTTTTGCTCGCGCTCTGCGCCGGGTCGAACTGGAGGCTCGAAGCATCGAAGGTCGGGTTCTGGCTGGTGTCGTTGCTCAGACTGCCCTCGCTGACCGTCCACTTGTAGGTCAGGTTGGTGTTGCAAGGACCAGCCGCAGCCGTCACGGTCAGGTTCGAAGTGTGCGGACCCTGATTATCAGCCGCTACCAGTTGGTTCGGATCGGCTGAGACAGCGCTGATGGTGGGACCCTGGTCGCTCACGGTCACGGTCGCAGTAGCGGTCGCCGGCGCCGGATTGGGCGGCACGGTAGGTGCTACCCAGCAACGGAGCGGAATGTTCTTCGGCCGCTCGGGGACGGCGGGCGGGGCCGTAGTGTCGGTAACGGTTACTTGCGCGTTGAAGCTGCCGGAGTTGTTCGGCGTGAAGGTGAAGTCCGCTCCGGTTGCCGTCTGTGCAGCGCCATTCAGCGTCCAAGCATAGGTATACGTGCGTCCCTGTGGCACCGTAACGTTGGCATGCAACGTGACCGGCTTGCCCTGGCAGATGGTCTGGCCTTCGGCACCTGTAACGGTGGGCGTCGGGATCGGCGGAGGCGGCGGTATGGTGGGCGAGGCCGGGAACCGGTCGCACGATACCTTGCCGGCATAGAACACCAGTCCAACGGTGCCCTGGAAGCCGTTTAGATGATCGCGTGCCGGAATGTAGATGCCGCCGTCAGGATAGTTCGGCAGGTCATAAGTAGGATTGCGCGACCAGAAGCCGCGCGCATCGATGCGCAGGCCGAAATGGTCGCTAAAATGCCACTTGACACCACCGCCGTAATTGAACTGAACCTGCAGATTGTCGTTTAAATTTCCCGAATAGAACGACGAGTTGATAGTCGGGTTACGCGCGATGCTTTCGGCGCTACTGGTGGGCGTAAACTGAACGCCGCCGACGCCAGCCGTCACGTACGGCTGGAACTTGGAGCCGCGCGGCTTCAGGTTGAAGATGGGGTTGAAACCCCACATCCAGTTGTAAGCGTGAAAGCTGTAGTTCGGAATGGGGGCTCCCGCGTAGGGTGAGGTGGCCGGATAGATGCCGCCGTTGCTCGGGAGCCGAAAATTCACGTTCGCCCGGTCGTAATCCATCCACAATTCGAATCCGAGCCACTTGTTCGGGTTGAAGGCGACACGGCCGCCAGCCAACCAGCCATCCCTGACCTTAGTATCCAAGCCACGCTGGATCTGTCCCCAAGTGCTGATGCCAGCGAATGGGTCCAATTCGATCAAGTCCGGATACTGATCCTCCGTATCGCTCGCAGCCTTGGCTTTTGGAGCATTGGCATTATTCGTTGCGTTGTTCGTGTCCTGCGCATAGGCAGCACCGCCGAAGCAGAGCGCCGCGGCTAGGATCGCCGAACTAATCGGCTTGCAAGTTAGCCGAGTTTTCATCCTTCCCTCCCAACAAGACATAGCCCACATCGTTTTATGGATGTGCCTCTAGCTAGTTTTATTACGTTTACAATAGTTCATGCAACGTTTTTGTGATGTAAAGCACGAAAGCCAACCAAACCACGCTTGGCCTTTTTTCCAAAAGCGGATTGCGGTTATTTAGGCGGCATTCAAGACGACCCCGAGTTTTGGAAGCCGGCTTGCTTTCCGACAAGTCGAAACTAGACCCAATACCCGATCTTAGCTGATATAGGGCTAATCGCGAAAGAGAATTCCTAAATTACTTGTTATTCCATATAGCCGATCAGAAGTGCTATCGGGACTCCAAAGCTGACGAATTTTTAATGCGGGGAGCGACGTGGGAACCATCGACCACGAGGTAGCTGCATCCTTCCGCTCATACAAATTGCCATATTCAACCGCGAATGCAGCATGCCGGGCGAGGCAGTATAGAACAGTGGATACGGTTGAGGCAGGGAGCCCTTTATCATCGGCGGACCAAGTGGCGCCGGCGTCAGAAGAAGAGTACAAACCGATCCTGGTGGCAACTAACAGAGAGTCACTATCGGCGGCCTGAGCGACCTCATTGATATCGCCGACCGGCAGAGGAAAGGTGAGCTGGCTCCAGTGGTCGCCGAAGTCTTTGCTGGTATAGAGGCCGCCAGACGCCCTCAAGAAGAGGCGTCCGCCGGCGGCCTGGGGCGCATATAAGGCCGTGATCGCGGTGCTACCCGGTACATCCACTAGTAGCCAGTGCTCACCGAAATCGTCGCTTTTGAGTAAGCCGAGATCGGTGGCCGCAAAGACGAGCTCCTTTGGATCGCTCTTAACTGCATAGAGGCCGCTGATTTCGGAAGGTGAGATCTCCTTCATGACGGGCTTCGGCTTTACGGGCTTGACAGGCCGCCGAGTGGTGCGGGCGTGAGCGGTGGTTCGCGTGCGGGATGCGGTTTTGCTTGCTGTCTGGGGCTTTTCCGTTTCGGGCGGAGGCGGTATGATGCGGCGAATCGGCAGCGGCTTCCACTCGATGCCGCCATCGATGGACTTGTACATCAGGTGATGGCTCGCTGCGAGCAGGATCTGTCCCTGGCTGGAGAAGCCGGTAATGGATCTCAGGTGTACGCCGGTCAAGCCGCGGCTGGAACGGAGCTGGGTCCAGGTGTCGCCGCGATTGCCGCTGACAAATAAACCGCTGGTTTCTCCTTCCTGTGTTTCGAGCGCCAGCAGCTTATTGCCGGATGATGTAAGCGCAGTAATCTGGCGATTGACGAACCCGTTGTCGACTAACTCAATGGCCGCGCCGCCATCATTGCTCTTACCAATTCCTTCGTATTCGAGAGCGAGATACATACTGTAAGGCGCCGCTCGATTGAAGGCCAATGCATTTACGGGGATGTTAGTGAGCGTTTTCCAGGCTTTCCCACTATCGGTGGATTTGAAGAGACCGGTGGTAGTTCCGGCGTAAATCACGTTGGAGTTTTGAGGATCTTCGCGCACGACGTGAGTGCGGCGGGAGGTATTGGGAATGCCCAGCAGCTTGTGCCAGAGTTCGCCGCGATCGCTGCTGGAATAGATGCCGCTGCAGGCGCTCGCGAGGATGTTGCTGGGCGCCATGCGATCCACATAGACCGAGAAGACATCCGAGTCGTCGATCATTCCGTTATGGATGGATTCCCAGGTTTTGCCTCCGTCGGTGGTTTTCCAGGGCAGATGGGCGGTCCCGGCGTAGATGATATTGGGGTCGGTAGTATCGATGGCGACCGAAGTGATGCCCTGCATCTCGGAGTTCTGGGGATCGGAGATGCGCTTCCAGGACTTGCCGCAATCGTCGCTGAGCATGACGCCGCGCAAGGTGCCAGCGACGAAGCGGGAGGGATTGCTGGCTGAGGCGGCGAGAGCTCGCACGCCGAAATCCGAAATGTCTTTGACCGTCGACCAAGTTTTTCCACCATCCTGGCTTTCAAAGAGGCCGCCGCCGTCGGGGGCGGTCATGCCGACCAGGAAGTGCTGGGAATCGGAGGGGTCGACCAGTATGGATGTCACGGTGCTCAGAAAGCGTTGCGGGAAGTCGACCAGGCGCCAGTTAGCGCCAGCATCGTCACTGTGGAAGAGCAACGAGTTCATTGCTCCGGCGAGCAGCGATTCGGGCTGCCGGGGATCGACGGCGATGCTGTTAGCGGTACCGCCGAAAGGACCGGCCAACTTCCACTCGTCCGGGGAAGTCGAGGCCGCCCACCCGGCCAGGGCGAGGGCGGCTAAGGTTGTTATTAGAGATAGAGAGAAGAGAGGGCGTCTAACCATTTTTGAGGAGTTCTGTTTCGATCGCGCACAATGGCACCAACGCGCTAAAGCAAAGACGCCAGTGCGCTCTGTTTTTCGATCATCTCTATTGTGAACGAGACGGGTTGAGAATCTCTGGTGGTGGCAAGCGGAAGCGGAGCGGCAGGAAGCGCGAAAAACTGATATACTGGATTTGAATGAGCTTCTGGCGCCCGCGCCCGAGGGTTCAAAACACGCCATCCGGACGGTTCGCCGTCTTGAGGGGTTTTACGGTCGTTCACCGAATTATCCACACCTTCCCGGCTTATCCCGCTCTAAGCTTCTCATTCCTTCTTCCTTAATGAAGTCTTCTGTTCAGATCTCTCGCGGTATCGAGTTGCTGTTTGGCACTCGTGATGAAAATATCCGGCTTTTGGAATCGAAACTGAACCTTAGAACACGGCTGGTGGACGGCGATTCGCTGGAACTGGAGGGCGAAGACCGGCAGGTGCAGCGCGCCGAAGAGATTTTGGACGATTACGTGAGCCTGGTGAGGGAAGGCCACGCCTTCAACAACGGCGATCTGAATAGCTATCTGCGCGTGGTGACGGCCGATCCGGAGGCGTCATTGCGGCGGCTGGTGGAGAGCGGAAAATCCAGAACATTCGGCAAGAAAGTTTTGGCGCCAAAGACCGTCAACCAGCGGCGGTATGTGGATGCGATCGAACATCACGATCTAACGATCGGCATTGGTCCGGCGGGCACCGGCAAGACATATTTGGCCGTAGCCATGGCGGTTTCGGCGCTGCTGAATAAGCGGGTTAGCCGGATTGTACTGACGCGGCCTGCGGTCGAAGCAGGGGAGCACCTCGGATTTCTGCCGGGCACATTGCAAGAGAAGGTCGATCCCTACCTGCGGCCGCTATATGATGCGTTGTTCGATATGATCGACTCCGAGAGAGTGGAGAAGCTGATCGAACGGAACGTGATCGAGATTGCGCCGTTGGCGTTCATGCGCGGACGGACGCTGAACGACTGCTTCATTATTTTGGATGAAGCTCAGAACACGACGGTGGAGCAGATGAAGATGATTCTGACGCGCCAGGGGTTCAACTCCAAGATGGTGGTGAACGGCGATCAGACGCAAATCGATCTGCCGGCCGGGCGCAAAAGCGGGTTATTGAACGCAGCCGAGGTGTTGAGAGGTGTAGAAGGGATTGCGTTTGTGAATTTCGATGAAAGGGACGTGGTGCGGCACGCGCTGGTGCAGCGGATCGTGAAGGCTTACGACCGCTACAACGAGCTGACGGGCGCCGGACGGCAATTGGCGCTCAGGCTGGGGAGCGATGTGCCGCAAGAAGTACCCGCTGAGCCGCCCGCTGCGACTGCAGTCGAGATTCCGGAGTTTCCCTCGCTCACCTAGATGTCTATGTCTGTAGATGGCAGTACGGTGCTCTTCGGAGCTATTCCCACGCAGCTAGAATTTTCGTCAGAAGATAAGCGCGCATTGCGGCGATTCGCCCGGGAGTTGACGCGGCGCGTGGCGGGAGGAAACGCGTTCCACTGCCTAATCACGACCGATTGCGAGTTGCAGCGGCTGAACCGCGATTTTCTGGGGCATGATTACCCAACCGATGTGCTGTCGTTCCCAGGCGCGGACGGCAATGGCGGCTTAGGCGATATCGCAGTGTCATGTGAGCGCGCGGAAACGCAAGCGCAGGAATTCGGGCATGGAGTCATGGACGAAATTTGCATTTTGATGCTGCACGGGGTATTGCATCTGACCGGGATGGATCACGAGCGCGACGGCGGCGAAATGGACCGTGCCGAACAGCGCTGGAGGGATGAATTCGGTCTGCCGGGCACGCTCATTGCGCGGGCGGCGAGCGGGAGGCGAGCCGGATGACGGTGCTCTGCCTCAGTATCGCCGTGATTTTGACGGCCCTGCTTGGTTTCGTGTCATATGTGCAGCTTCTCTATTTGGAATCGCTGCGGTTGATCCGCCACGAGGTGGGCTCGCTCGAATATTTCCGCGAGACGCTGGCCGAACGCATTGGCCTGGAGACCGAGCACGGGTCGCTCGCGTTTTCGTTGATCAAGCATGCGTCACTGTTTCTGCTGGGTGTGTTCTATCTGTGCGCGCTGGTGCGGCCGGGCGTGCCGCATTGGCAGAGCGTGCTCGAAGCCGTGGGCTTAGCATTCCTGGCGATGCTGGTTTCGACCTACTTCGTGCCGCTGTTTCTGTATCGCCGGACCAGCGGCCGATGGATGATGAAGCTTTTGCCGGTCATCAAGCTGATGGCGGCGGCGGCAACACCCCTGGCGGCGCTGGTAAAGATGTTCCAATCGCTGCTCGATTTGGATAAAGACGGTAACGGCGAGACTGCGCCTGCCGATTCGGTAGAACATATCGAAGCGCTGATTACGGCCGGCGCGGAAGAGGGCATTATCGAGGAAGAAGACCGCAAGCTGATCCATTCGGTGGTAGCGTTTGGCGATAAGAGCGTACGCGAGGTGATGACGTCGCGGCCGAACATCGTCGCCATCGATGCCGACAAATCGCTCGACGATCTACGCCAGCTTGTCATTCACGAGCAGTATTCGCGGATTCCCGTATATGAAGGCAGCATCGACAACATCATCGGCTTCATTCACGTGCGGGACATGTTTGAGCTGGATCCGGAAGAACTGCAGGCCAAGCCGCTGAAGGATCTCGTGCGGCCCATCCCATTGGTGCCCGAGACCAAGCCAGTGACCGACCTATTGCGTGAGATGCAGAGCGAGGGGTCGCACATGGTGATTGTGGTGGATGAATACGGAAACACCGCGGGCCTGGCGACGATGGAAGATCTGGTGGAAGAAATTCTGGGCGAGATTCGCGATGAGCACGAGCCTGGCCGAGACGTGCGCCAGGAAGCGGACATGGTATTCGTAGCGCCCGGCAGCTTGGATGTAGATCGTCTACAGGAGCTGTTGAATTTCCGGCCGGAAGAAGATATGGAATCGACGACCATCGGCGGCTTGATGACCGAGTGGCTGGGCCACGTGCCGCGGGTGGGGGAGGCAGTGGAACGTGGAGGCATTCGGATCGAAGTGCTGGCGGGCAACGAGCGGCGAGTCGATGAAGTTAGAATTTCGCGCGCCGAAACGCCGTCGCCGGTGGGAGCACATGCGTGAGCGAGGGCCCACACCGCGCCGGATTCGTCTCGCTGGCGGGACGGCCAAACGCGGGCAAATCGACATTGCTGAACGCATTGGTTGGCGAGAAGGTGGCGATTACGGCGCACCAGGCGCAGACCACGCGCACATCTGTGCAGGGCGTGCTCACCACGCCGGAGGCGCAGATTGTTTTTGTCGACACTCCAGGCATTCATAAATCGGACACGCTGTTCAATAAACGGATGATGGATACCGTGCGGGGGGCGTTGCGGGACCGCGACCTGGTGCTGTTTCTAGCGGACGCAAGACGGCCTGTTACGGAAGAAGACAAGCATGCGGCGAGCGCGCTCGACAAGGACGGAAAAGCGCTGCTGGTATTGAATAAGATCGACCGGGTGGATGACAAGCGGCTCTTGCTTCCGCTGATCGAGCGATACATGGAGCTGTTTCCATTCGCCGAAGCGGTTCCTGTTTCGGCGCGGACCGGGGCGGGTCTGGAGGAACTAAAGCGGGTCATCTTGCAGCACTTGCCGGAAGGCCCGGCGATTTTTCCCGAAGATTATCTGACGGACCAGCCGATTCGGTTTTTGGCGGCAGAGATTATTCGCGAGCGCATTTTGCGAGCGGCACGAGAAGAAGTTCCGCACGCGGTGGCGGTCTTGATCGATACCTGGGAGGAGACGCCGAGTCTGGTGAAGATAGCTGCGACGATTCACGTCGAGCGGCAGGGCCAGAAAACGATTTTGATCGGCGACAAAGGGCAGATGCTGAAGAAGATCGGCTCGGAAGCGCGTCAGGAACTCGAGCGCATGCTGGAGCGCAAAGTTTTCCTATCGCTGTTCGTAAAGGTGAAACCTGGCTGGCGCGAAGATCCGTCCTTCTTAAATGCAGTGGACTGGCGGTCAATGGTAGGCTCGGAAGATACAGCGAAATGAGACGCTTTCTTGTTGTTGCCGCACTGCTCGTAGGGAATATAGCATCTGCTCAGAAGCCTGCGGCCGCGACCCCCGACGATCGTATCTTCGACCAGGTGCGCATGCGTCTGGCGACAGACCCAGATGTGAAGGGCGGGGCGCTGGACGTGACGGTAAAGGACGGCGTGGTGACGATCAAGGGCCGCGTGGATACCGAGAAGGGACGCGACCGCGCCACGAAGCTTACCAAGAAAGTGAAGGGCGTGAAAGAAGTCGATAACGAGCTGGTTGTCGGCCCGCCGAAATAGCTTCGTTGTGCGATATTGCTGCGCACTCGCGCTACTGCTCTGCCGGGTGGCTTGTGCTCAATCTGGTACCTCTGAACAGGACCGCCTGATTGCGACTGCGCGATTGTGGGGGACGGTGAAGTATTTCCATCCCTATTTAGCGTACCGGGACGTCGATTGGGACAAGGCGCTAGTGGATGCGCTGCCGCGGATTCGGGCAGCGTCGAACGCGTCCGATTACGCCAAGGTGTTGGGCGTGATGCTAGACGCATTGAAAGATCCAGTCACAATTGCGCGAGTTGGTTCGGCGCAACCTGCGCCTGACTCCGGTCCCGCGTCGCCGGGGCAGCGCACTTGGGTTCATTTCGGCTTAGCGGATTCGGCTTTTGCCTCACGCGCGGGCGTGGCTCGTGTCGATAGCGTCACGATTCCGATGGGCGACGGGGTGGATGCGGTCGTTCGCCTTTCGGAGCCGGTATCTCGGGACGTAGCGTCGCCATATCCGTTGCCGCAGCCGGACCGTGCTTATGCGGAGTCGCGTTACCCCTCGGTTGAATATCGCATTTTGGCGGCATTCAAAATCTGGACCGTAATCCACGACTTTTTCGCGTATCGCGATCTGATGGATGAGGACTGGGACGATGTGTTCGCCTCATTTCTTCCGAAGTTCATGGCGGCCAAAGACGCGCGCGAATACAATCTGACGGTCGCAGAGATCATTACACATGTTTCGGATTCGAACGCGAGGGTGGAAAGCGCGGAGCTTTCGGATTACTTCGGCGAAGCGCCGGTGGGATTGAGACTGCGGCTGATCGACAAGAAACCCGTCGTGACGGAGGTGATCGACGAAGAAGCGAAAAAGGCCGGCGTGAGGCCGGGCGACATTGTGACGAGCGTGGATGGCGAAAGCATCATCCAACGTGTGAATCGCGAAGCGAAATACATGGCATCCTCCACTCAGCAGTCGCTAGGCGAACGCGTGATGGCAATGATTCTCAATGGCCACGACGGTTCGACGGCTACGCTGACGATTCGCGGTGACGAAGAGCAATCGAGAACGATCGCGCTGAAACGGGCCGCCGCGTACAGACAAGCGCTCGGAAGGCAGCGAAGCGGCGAAGCGATGAGAACTCTGCCCGGGAATCTAGGGTACGTTGACCTGGATCGGCTGGCGGCTGGAGATGTGGACGACGTGTTTGCGAAATTTCGCGATACAAAGGCGATTATTTTTGACGGACGCGGCTCGGCGCACGGGTTAGGTCCCGCGATAGCGGCGCATCTCACCACGAAGACGGATGTCGCGGCGGCAATTGTCACCGGGCCACTGAAGGTAGCTCCCGATGTAGCGGGTGGTGGGCAACTCACGTCAACGGCAAGCTTTTTCCGGGTTGAGGCGCTGCCGCCAGCGGCAAAATCAATCTACAAAGGGAAGACGGTGATGCTGATTGACGAGCGGACCAAAGGCGAAGCGGAATACACGGGTCTGTGCTTGGAGGCCGCGAACAATACGGCTTTCGTGGGAAGCGCATCCGCTGGGGCAGACGGCGAGATCGGGAGCTTCGTGGCGCCGGGCGGAATCACGATTACGTTTTCCAGCACCGATGTGCGGCACGGCAATGCCGGCAAGCTGCAGCGCCTGGGTCTTCAGCCAGCCGAGTCCGTTTCGCCGACTGTGGCGGGTATCCGCACAGGCAGGGATGAGGTGCTCGAACGCGCCATCGAGTACGTGGCGCACTGAGATGCATCGCTGGGGTCTGTTAGCACTGATGTGCTTCTGCCTAACGGCACGCGCGACCAGCATTGTCATCTTGCGTAGTCCGGAACGAATCTATATCGGGGCGGACAGCCGGCGCATGTATCGCGATCCGGCCGCAACGTTCGAAGGGACGGTTTGCAAGATCGTGCCCGCTGGACAGTTCTATTTCATGGCGTCGGGCCTGACGTATGCGAACGACGAGCAGGTTGCAGACCTCGGCGCCGACGCGGGGCGGAATGCGCATTCGATAAAGGCCGCGGTCGAATTGCTGCGGCGGCGCATGCAGCAATTTTTGCCTGCTGCGCTGGCGGCGCAAAAGCAGATCGAGCATGAGGATGCGGACGTGCAGCGCAGCCTGATTTTAGAGACTGCTTTTGCCGGCGTTGAGAACGGCTCAACGTTAGTTTCGGTGCAGTTGTACCGCAGGAGCGGTGGCGATGGGCGCGTGAAGATCGAGAGCCGCACCTATTCATCGTCAACGCCGGGGCGCTATGACTTCATTTTTCTGGGGAAGCGCCGGGCGATTGACGATCGGCTGGCGGGGCAGTTCCCGGACATTCGAACCGACAGAGATGCGATTGGGTTTATCACGGAGATGATCAATCTTGAGATTGCGGAAGCGCCGGAGACGACGGCGGGTCCCATCGATATTTTGAAGCTCGACGGCTCAGGCGCGCGGTGGCTGCAGGAGAAGCCGGCCTGCGGGGAGCGGCAAGCACGACTTTTTTCCTTGATTGTCGCTGAAAGGTTGTGATACATTTTGCTGCGGAGTTCTGGTTTATGGCGAATTTTACTAAAATTTTTGTCTACTTAGAGAGACATGCAACAACCTTGGTCGAAAAATATCCGACTTTAATCAAAACTGTTACCCCGATTGCCTTGCAAGGCGGGGGAGTCGCGTACATGGTGACGCACCCTAGGAACGATCGAGGGGTCTTGGATGCCGCAAAAAAGCACCTCGACGACAACAGACACGGTCACGCAACAGGCAATTGACTAGTTGCCGCTCCCCTCGCCCGAAACGACGGCGGGTCCCATCGATATTTTGAAGGTCGACGGCTCCGGCGCGCGGTGGCTGCAGGAGAAACCGGCGTGCGAGCAGCGGCAGTAATTGCTCTCGGCGGAGCGCGCCTGCTAGACTAATACTTACTGCTCTCGATGAGCTGAGTGGAAGTGTGTTCATATGGCAAGAGTTTGTGAAATCTGCGGCCGTGGGCCGCAATTCGGGCATCGCATTAGTCACGCCCACAATGTCAGCAAGCGGCGCTGGAATCTAAACCTCCAGACGGTGCACGCACTCGTGAATGGGGCCGGCAAGCGGCTGCGCGTCTGCACGTCCTGCATTCGCAGCGGCAAGGTGCAAAAGGCGCCCCCAGCGACGGCGGCATAGTCTCAGGCGCCGACCAGCCGCGCGTAGAGACCGCGCGCCACGCCGATATTCGTAGTACCCTTCACGATGGCGCGACCGTCCGGGAAAAACGTAAGGTGGTATTTGGGAATCTGGAGCCGGAGCGCGAATTCATTCACGCGCACGTCGCCGAGTGAACGAAGGCGCGCGGCAAGCTGCTGCAAATCCAAAGGCCGGGCGCGATCATGGAGCTGAACGGCGTTGCGGCCGCAGAGGCTCACGGGCGCACTGCGCTGTCCTTCGAGATAGCGGAATTCTCTAGCAGCGCAAACCCTGCAATGCGGGTCGCGGCTGGCGGCGCTTACCTGTTTAGTCGTGCCCTCCCAAACGTCGAGAGTGTGAATGCGGCATGAGAAGTCCGGCCAACCGACGATCAGCCGCAGCGCGGCGGCAACTTGGAGCGACGCGACCGCAGCCGTGGTGGAAGCGAGCACGCCGTTGACATCGCAAGTAGGTTGCACTCCCGCAGGCGGTTCGGGATAAACGCACGCAAAGCACGGCCCACGTGCAGGCACGACCGGCATGACTATGCCGTAGCTGCCAATGGCCGCGCCATAGATCCAAGGGATCGACAGTTTAACGCTAAGATCATTGAGGAGATATCGAGTCTCGAAGTTGTCGGTGCCATCCAGGATGATGTCGCATCCAGCGAGTAGTTCCTCAGCATTAGAGGGCGTCAAATCGGCCACCAGCGGTTCGAGTTTGACCTGCCCATTGAGCTGATGCAATCTGCGTGCAGCGGCCACGGCCTTGGGCGACTCATTCTGCGCGTCGGTTTCGTCATAGAGCCATTGGCGTTGAAGATTGGAGTAGTCGACGTAATCGCGATCCACGAGCCGGAGGTGGCCGATGCCTGCGCGCGCCAGAGCTTCGGCCTGAAAGCTTCCTAGTGCGCCACAACCAACCACAGACACGGACGCAGCTTGGATCTTGGTTTGGCCGTCTTCTCCAATGGGCGCGAAGAGTATCTGCCGCGAGTAGCGCTGCTTTTCATCGAGCTCATCGGGCATCATCTAGCACGATCGTAACAACCGAGTTGCTGTTGATGGTCCTCGCACTCACACTTGCGGCGAGCGCGCAAGAATCGCCTGCCTCGTTTCTCCGGGATGCTTTGAAGTACGAAGGACAGCGCATCGTTGAGATCGATTTCGAACCTGCCGATCAACCGCTTTCTCGCAACGAACTGCTGACAGCGCTGCCTTTCCACGTGGGCGATGCATTTCATGAGCGCGAGCTGCGGGAGGCGATTCAGCGGCTCTATGCGACGGGACGGTTCGCAGATCTGGCGGTGGATGCGACGGAGGCGCCCAATGGAGTTGCGCTGCGCTTCATTACGGAGGCCGCCTGGTTTGTGGGACGAGTGGTGGTTCTCGGGGTAAAGTCGCCGCCGAACAGCGGGCAACTCGCCAGCGCGACCAAGCTCGTGTTGGGCAGGCGCTATTTCGAGACGGACAAAAATCAGGGAATGGAAGCGATCAAGGTTCTGCTGCGGGCGAACGGTTTTTATCGCGCCAGCGTTGCGGCGGTAGTGAACTTCGATCCGGTGAAAGCAGAAGCGAACGTGAGATTCGGTGTAGGCACGGGGAAGCGCGCCCGTTTCGAACATCCGGCAATTACTGGGGACGCAGAACGGTCCGATGAGGCGATTACCCGCGCGACGCACTGGAAACGCCTATATGGGTGGCTTGGCTGGCAAGAGGTGACCGAAGCACGGCTGCGGCAAGGGCTTGAGAATGTCCGCCGCTATTACGAGAAACAGAATCTGCTGGAATCACGCATCACGCTAACAAGGCTCGATTATCATTACGAGTCGAATACAGTCGAACCCTCGATCGATATAGAAGCGGGACCGAGGGTTGTGATCCGCGTAACCGGCGCGAGCATCGGCATGGGCGACCTGAGGCAGTTGGTGCCGGTGTATCAAGAGCATTCTGTGGACGAGGATCTGCTGGTGGAGGGCCAGCACAATATCGAGCAGTTTCTTCGGTCGCAGGGGTATTTCGGAGCTACGGTTACGTTCAGCGATGAGGGACCGGATGGGCGTGAAAAGGGATGCCAGGCCGCGCCCAACGGGCACCCAGGCGCTAAAGCGAAGACGCCCTGTACGGTCATTGCGTATCACGTCACGCGCGGAGCGCGCTACAAATTTGTGCATCTTGGAATTGAAGGCAATCGTTACTTCAATCGGGAGACGATTCGAGAGCGGCTGTACATGCAGCCGGCGGAGTTTCCGCGGTTTCCGTATGGCCGCTTCAACAATGTTTATCTGCGGCAGGATGTGCAATCAGTACAAAACCTGTATGCGCAAAACGGATTCAGAGATGTGAAGGTCTCATCCAGAGTGCTGACTGATTACCATGGCGTGAAGCATCATCTAGCGGTGTTCCTCTCGATCGAGGAGGGTCCGCAGTGGTTTGTTTCGTCGCTGTCGATGGAAGGCGTCGGGCCGGCGGACATTCCCGTGGTAGCTCCCATGCTGGCTTCGATTCGAGGGCAGCCGTTCAGTGAAGCGAGCGTAGCGGACGATCGCGAGAATCTTTTGAACTACTACTATGACCGCGGATATCTGAGCGCGACCTTTGACTATTATGTGGAACCGACGGAGGAGCCGCATCATGTTGCTATTCGCTATGTACTGCATGCGGGCCCGCGAAAGTATGTGCGGCACGTATTCGTCAGTGGACTTGAAACCACGCGGCCGAAGCTTGTGGACCGGCGGATCGGGTTGAAAGACGGCGAGCCTTTATCGCTGGCGGAGGAGACGGACAGCCAGCGGCGACTTTACGATCTAGGCATTTTCGCGCGGGTCAACACCGCGCTCCAGAACCCGGACGGAGATGAAGCCGATAAAAACGTACTGTACGACATTGACGAAGCGCGTCACTATTCATTGAACGTGGGCGTGGGTGCGCAGATTGCGCGCATTGGAGGAGGCGCGACCAGCTTGGACAATCCGGCCGGTACGACGGGCTTCGCGCCGCGGTTGGCGGTGGGCATCAGCCGGCTCAATTTCCTGGGGCTTGGCCAGACGGTGGGCGTACAGACGGCGGTCTCGACGATTGAGCAGCGCGGCGCTTTGACCTATTTCATTCCGCAATTCATTTCGAACGAAAACCTGAGCCTGACGTTCACGGCGCTGTTAGAAGACTCGAGCGACATTCGCACGTTCACCTCGTATCGTCGCGAGGGGTCGATTCAGTTGGGCGAGCGGCTTTCGCGGGCGTACTCGGTGCAATACAGGTTGGTGTTCCGGCACGTGACGCTGTCGAATCTGAAAATCGATCAGTTGCTGGTTCCCTTGCTGTCTCAGCCGGAGACGGTGGGGCTCGGCGAGTTTTCGATTATAGAAGACAAGCGCGATGATCCGACGGACGCACATCACGGCGTCTACACGACGCTGGATCTGGCCTACGCGCCGGCGTTTCTGGGATCGCAGACGCAGTTTGCCCGGGGGTTATTTCGGAATTCGACCTACTACACTCTGCATCGCGACCTGGTTTTGGCGCGAAGCACGCAGTTCGGGATCATCGACAGAACGGGGGGCCGTTCGAGCATCCCGTTGGCGGAGCGATTGTATTCGGGCGGGTCGACTTCGATACGGGCGTTTCCCGATTTTCAAGCCGGGCCGCGCGATCTGACGACGGGTTTTCCACTCGGCGGCAACGCGCTGTTCATCAATAACACGGAGCTCCGGTTTCCTCTCTTTGGAGACAATTTGCGGGGGGTGCTGTTTGAGGACGCCGGCAACGTTTACAGCAGCATCGACGATTTCAGCGTGCGGTTCCGGCAACGGAACCTGCAGGATTTTAATTACATGGTGCAGGGCGCCGGAATTGGCATCCGCTACCGTACGCCGATTGGTCCCGTGCGGCTCGATTTCTCCTTGAGTCCAGATGCCCCGCGGTTTTTCGGCCTAAAGGGAACCGAGCAAGATTACTTGAACGGAACGGCCATACCCGCCGTCCAAAAAATTAATGGCTTTCAATTCCACATCTCGCTAGGCCAAGCTTTTTGATGATTCGCCTTTTTGTAATGGCTTGCGCGTTGCTTCCCTTGCACGCGGAAATTGTCGATCGGATTGCAATCACGGCAGGCCGGCAGGTGATTACGGAGCTGCAACTGGATGAAGAACTTCGAGTCGCGGCGTTTCTGAATCACCAGCCGATAGCGCGCGATGCGAATGCCCGGCGCGCCGCGGCTGACCGGCTGATCGAGCAGCTTCTCATCAAAAGAGACCTGGATTTGAGCCATTATCCGCCGCCTTCGCCAGCAGCCATAGACGAATTTATGGAGCAGGTTCGTGCCGCCACTCCGGGCTCGGGGGATTTCGACGAAGCGCTTGGAAAATATAACTTGGATCAAACGATCTTGAGAGAGCACCTGGCGATGCAATTGACCATCTTGCAATTTATCGAGTTTCGTTTTCGCCCGGATCTGGGAGTATCTCCAACGGATATCGAGAATTACCATCAGGGTGAGCTTGCGCGCTGGAAGGCTGAGCACGGCGGCGCGAAACCTCCGACGCTGGCCAACTCCAGAGAATCGATACGCAAAGCTCTCACGGAGCAGCGTACCGACGAAGCGCTGGATGCGTGGCTTGCAGAGAGCCGCAAGCAAGTGGCAATTGTGTACCTTGACAAGACGCTTGAATGACCGAGGTATGAAGAGAAAAGCGCGCATTCTGGTGACGGCGAGCGCTCTGGTGGGCGGTATCGCAGGATTGACCCTCGCGGTCGCGCTATACACGCTGCAGACTAATTGGTTCAAGCAGAGAGTTCGTGAAAAGATTGTTTCCGCGGCTGAACAGGCGACTGGCGGCCGCGTGGAGCTTGGGGCGTTCAGCTATGATTGGCGAACGCTCGATGCCGAGTTCGATGCGTTTGTGGTGCACGGTACCGAGCCCGCTGATGCGCCTCCCCTTTTTCGCGCGAATTCAATCCGGGTAGGATTTCGGATCGTGTCCCTGCTAAAGCAGGATGTAGACGTTAAGTTTTTGAAAATCGATCGCCCAAAGGTGGACCTTATTCTGCATCCCGATGGAAGCACGAATTTCCCCCAAGCGACAGCAGCCAAAACCGCTTCGGAGTTCGCCGGCCAGTTGTTCAGTCTTAAAGTGGACCGCTTCGAGATTGATGACGGCGTGGTACAGGCCAACGCGCAGAAGTATCCATTGACGGTTCGGGGGAATGACTTGAAACTCCTACTGACGCGGAAACGGCGGGCTGCGCAATACGAGGCTTCGTTTGCTCTACGTAACGTGCAGTGCGATTCAAGCTTGCTGCGCGGTTTCGCAGGCGACCTGACTGCGAAGATGCGCCTGGAACGCGACCGTCTGCGGCTTGAAGATTTCGTGCTTGCGACGCCAGGCGCGAGGCTGCATGCAACAGGCAATCTGATCCATTTTGAAAATCCCGTGGCAGATATAAGCCTCGACGGGCAGATGGAGGCGGTGGACCTGGCCGCACTTGTACGAACACCTGCTCTGCAGGGAGGGCAAGTCGGACTAAGCGGGGCGATTCACTACGATGCGAATGCTCCGGCAAGCTTCCTAGGGAAGATTTCGGGGCGGAAGCTAACATGTCGTTTCGATGGCGTGGCCTTGCATAACATCGACATCGATTCTGCGGTTGTAGCGCGAGGAAACGAGCTGAGTTTCACCAACCTGACGGCTGGCGCGCCCGGCGGCAAGGTCTTAGGCGACGCGCTTCTGAAGCAGAACGACGATCTGCAGTTCACGGGAAGATTTTCCGGATTGAATCTCCGGCAAGTACTCGCGCTACGAGGATATTCGAATTCGTGGGGTGGGACTGCGAACGGAACGCTGCACGTGGCGGGAACCCTCGGCAAGCATAATTTTACGCTTCAGAGCGTTACACATATAGTTCCAGCCGGAACGGGGGTTCCTGTTTCAGGCGATCTGGATCTCTCATATAGACAGCTAGGGAACGAACTGGTCTTCGGAGCCTCACACCTGAATTTGCCGCATACACAAGCTTCGTTTTCGGGCATTGTGGGTCAAACTTTACATTTGACTCTGGACAGCACGGACCTTCATGAACTGAATGCTGTGCTGGGTGCAAAAGATCTGCCTCTCCCAATGATCGGGACGAATGGGAATGTTCATTTCGATGGCACAATCTCGGGTTCGTTGTCAAAAACATACGTACAGGGGAGCCTGACGGGCGCTCAGCTCCAATTCAGGAGTTTGGCTTGGCGCCAGTTTCGCTCGCACATCAATGCGGCGGAGGGCGGCATCGATTTTTCAGCACTGAGCGCCGATTCCGGTTCGTTGCACCTTACGGGTAGCGGGCATCTCGGGTTGGCAAATTGGATGCTACGACCGGATAGCACGGTTCGCCTTGAAGCGAAGTTTCAGAATGCGGACCTAGCGAAGATTTCGTCAGGCTTACTGCCGCCGAAGTTGCAAATCCTGCGAGGCGTGGGCTCGGGCTCCATGAATCTACGTGGATCCATCGATGATCCGCGCGGAGTTGTACGTCTGCATATCGACAATCTGGGTGCGTATGGACAGCGGGTCAACACCGTGCAGATCGACGCGAGCGTGGAAGGCGGCCGCGTGCGGATCACGCAGGGAACGCTGCAGGCTGGTCCGGCGATGCTGATGTTTTCCGGCTCGTACCAGCGAGATACGGCTTCGTGGGAAACAGGCCGGATAGACGTCAAGGCCGACAGCAACGGTTTTCCGCTGGCCAGCCTCGCCGCGGTGCGCAATTATGATCCAGGATTACAGGCGCGGATTGAGATACACGCGCAGGCGACCGCGAAGATTGCGGCGGAGCATCTAGAGCCGTTGAATGCCAACGGACGGCTGACACTTCGCGGCATCACGCTCAACGGCGTTCCCTACGGAAGCATCGCTTTGGATGTTGCGACGCACAGCCAGCAAATGGAAGCCCGCTTTTCCGGCGAGCTGCGCGAGACCCATGTCTCGGGTGCTGCACAGGTGCAACTTGCCGCTGGTCTGTCCGCAAGCGGCGAAGTTCATATCGACCGCATCAGCCTGTCGACCTTATGTGCGCTGGCAATGCCGGAGCGCAAGGCGGACGTGCCTCTGGATGGCTTCGTGCAGGGTGGATTCACGTTCAGCGGCCCGCTCGAAGATTTCGGGCAAATGCACGCGAACGTGCGGCTGGACCAGGCGGAGATAAAGTCTGGTGTTCCGGTCGCAGGGGAAACTCGCGAGCGTGCAGATCTTGTATTTCGGAACAACGGTCCTATTTTGGTGGATGCAGCGGATGGCGTGGCGATTATCCGTTCTCTAGAGATCCAGGGGAAAGACACAGCACTGAGTGTGCGCGGCGCTATTCCGTATCTGCAGCAGCGCAACATCGATATCAAAGCTGGTGGTTCAGCCGATCTCCGGCTTCTTCAGCTTTTCGACCCGGATTTGAGATCTTCCGGCGAATCCGTCTTGTCGATGTCGGTAGGAGGGCGGCTAGCGAATCCCACGGTTAATGGAACGCTGCGATTGAAGAACGGCTCGTTTTTTCTGAACGGCATTCCGAACGGGCTGACGGCCGTGAATGGAAAGCTGAACTTCGATCGCGACCGTGCAACACTCGAAGATTTGACGGCGCAAACCGGCGGCGGAAGCGTGTCGCTGACCGGGTTCGTTACGTACGGCGCGGCAGGCGACGCAATCTCTCAAACGCGCACAACGGCCGACCCAGGCCTGACCGGCCCGGGTGCCCCTCAGCCTGAGCGCTTTCTTCCGGGCTTCGTGTACCGGCTCCAGGGCAAGGCGGAGAACGTGCGAATGCGTTATGGAGGCAGCGGAAGCGTTACCGCGGATGCGGATCTGCAGCTCACCGGAACCAGCAAGAACAGCGTGCTTTCCGGGATCGTGACGGTTTCGCGAGTGGCAGTCAACGCAAACACAGACGTTGGGACGTTGCTCGCTTCGATTGCCGCACCGGGGCCAGCAAATGAACAGGACTTTCTAACTGGGTTGCAATTGGACCTCCGGATCGAGAGCGCGCCCAACTTGCAACTGACTACGGCGCTCAGCCGGGATGTAGAGGCCGATGTCGATCTGCGGCTGCGTGGCACCATCAACCATCCAGTCTTTCTTGGCAGCATCTCAGCGAATCAGGGCGATATCAGAGTTTTCGGCACCAAGTACAGCATCAATCGTGCGGAGGTGCGTTTCCTGAACCCAGTGAAGATTGAGCCGGTGCTCGATTTGGATCTGCAGACGCGCGCGCGGGGCGTGATTGTCGACATTACGATCGCGGGCACGCCCGGCAAGTTGAACATCAACTATCGCTCCGACCCGCCGCTGCAGCCCCGCGACATCATTGCGCTGCTAACAGTGGGACGCGCTCCCGATGCGGGTGCGAATGTTCCGAGCACAACCGCAAACGATACGAGCGCGCTGCAATCGAACGCCGACACGGTGCTGGGGGCGGCGATTTCGCCGAACTCGAGCCGGCTGCAAAAGCTGTTCGGGGTCGCCAACATCAAAATTGATCCCATGGTGCAGGGCATCACAAACACCATGCAGCGGCTAACCATTGAGCAACAGATTTCGCGGGATATCACGGTGACGTATGTGACCAACCTGTCGCAGACATCGGAGCAGATCTTTCGTTTGGAATGGGCGCTGAGCCAGCAGTATTCGCTGGTTGCGCTACGCGACGACAACGGCGAGTTCGGAATCGACATCCAATACAAGAAGCGGTTCAAATAGGCTCGCATGAAGCTCAGAACGGCGCAGGGTAAGCTCAAGATCGAGCACAGCATAATCGACGGGCTTCGGCCCGTGCTCGAGCGCCTGCTGCGAGACAATACACAGATACGCTCTGTGATACCCGGTGTCATCCGCCCGGTGCGCGATGCCAGAGGCAATCCGGTTATTCGCGTCACCGTGCCCACTACGAACGGCTGGAAAGCAATCGCGCTGAGCGCAGGAGCGCGCCAGGAATTGTTCATCAGCACGGCACTTTCGAAAGATCAAGTCGAAGCACTCATCCGCAGTGCGTTGGAGTCCGCTTAGGTGCGCTGCGTTGCGTTGTTTTTGGCGGCCGGTGCGTTGTCGGCGGCGCCTGTGACGTTCAATAAGGATATTGCGCCGATCGTGTTTCAGCACTGCGCCCCTTGTCATCACCCCGGAGGCGTGGGGCCGTTCCCGCTGCTCAGTTATCAGGACGTTCATAAACATGCGTCGCAGATCGGCGTGGTCACGCAACGCCGGTACATGCCGCCGTGGCCGCCGGAGCCAGGCTATGGGGATTTCGAGGACAACCGGCGGCTGAGTGACGAACAGATCCGGATGATTGCAGCCTGGGTCCAGCAGGGTGAGGCGGAAGGCAATGCGCGCGATTTGCCGCAAGCGCCGAAGTTCACGAGCGATTGGCAGATGGGCACGCCTGACTTGATCGTTCGCATGCCGCAGCCGTTTCGTATGCCTGCGAGTGGAAGCGACGTGTTCCGCAACTTCGTGATCAGCACCGGGCTCAAGGAGACGAGGTATGTGCGCGGGCTCGAGTTGAAGCTCGACAACACGCGCGTAGTGCATCATGCGAATGTCGTGCTGGACCGCACGCAAGAGCTGAGAAAGCGCGATGGCGAAGATGGGCAGCCGGGTTTTCCCGGCATGGACGTCATTACGGAAGCCTCCGCCAACGATTTTGATCCCGATTCGCATTTTCTGTTCTGGAAGCCTGGGAGCGTGCTGCATCCGGAGCCTGACGACATGAGTTGGCGACTCGATCCGGGAACGGACCTGATCTTAAATTTGCATCTGCAGCCGACTGGGAAAGCGGAAGCCGTGCAAGCCGAAATCGGGCTCTATTTTGCTTCTCATGCGCCGACGCGTTTTCCAATGCTGCTGCAGTTGGAGGACGATGGGGCGATCGACATTCCGCCCGGCGATCGCAATTTTGCAATCACCGATAAACTGACGCTGCCGATTGATGTGGATGTGCTGGCAATTTATCCGCACGCGCATTATGTAGGCAAAGTGGTGGAAGCGTGGGCCACGCTGCCGGACGGGAGCCGGCGGTGGCTGATCCGCATTCCCGATTGGGATATCAATTGGCAGGCAGTATATGAATACCGGCAGCCGGTCTCGCTTCCAAAAGGAACGACGGTGGCGATGCGGATCACGTACGACAACTCGGCGTCGAATCCGCGTAATCCGAATAATCCTCCCAAGCGGGTGCGCAGCGGAAACCGAAGCGAAGACGAGATGGGTCATGTGTGGCTGCAAGTCTTGCCGAAGCAGACGGGGAACGGCGCAGGAGAGGACCCGCGCCTAGCGCTGCAGGAGGCGGTGATGCGGCGGCGCTTGGAAAAATATCCAGCCGATTTCCTGGCGCACTACAATCTGGGCGCGCTGCTGCAGTTGCGCGGCAAATTCGACGAGGCGATCTCCTGCTATCGAGACGCTTTGAGAGCGGAACCGGAGAATGAGACGGCGCACAACAGTCTGGGCGCGGCGCTGCTGATGGACGATCGTATTCCGGATGCGATTGCGCAATTCCGGGAGACACTGCGTATCGATCCGTCGTATTTGAATGCGCGATACAACCTGGCGCGCGCGCTGGCGGCGACGGGTGACCTGAATGGAGCCGAGATGGAATTTGCCGCATTTGTGAAGGTGAAACCGGAGGACGGGCAGGCGCAGGCGGGGCTAGGAACGATCTATTTTAAAGAACGAAGGTTCGGGGAAGCGCTGGCGTGTTTCCGCGCGGCGGCGCGGCTTGAGCCGGGAAATGCCGATGTGAAGGCGAATCTCGGGACAGTGTTGGCGATCACTGGCGATCTGCCGGCGGCGGCTCAAGCTTTCGAACAGGCGCTACGCATTAATCCGGAGCATGAAGCTGCGCGCGCGAATTTGGCCAGGGTGCGAGCACAACTGGCAGCGCGGCAGTAGTAGAAACGCTTAAATCGGTCAAGATCCAGACCCGCGCTGCTTCAAGCGCGAGGCGGGAAGATCGCCGGCCTTCACTACGCGAATGAAATGATCCGTGAAGTGGAGAGCCGGGTGCAGTTCGACGTAGGGCATGTGGCAGCCGATGCAATCTCCGGTCTGGCGCTGGTCGGTATGGAAGGGCACAGGCCGTTCGATGGCCGTTGTGCCCGGTTGGGAAAGGCGCACAGGCCGTTCGGTGGCCCTTGTGCCCGCTTGGGAAATAGCCTGGGCGTCGTGGCAGGCGTGACATTTGGCGTTGTAGAAAGCTGGATCGTTGCGGCGGGCGTCCTGATGGGCGACGTGACAAGTCGTGCAGGCCAGCTTGCCGCTTGCGAAGCAGCGGCTCTTCATCAGCCGCAGCGGCTGGAAGCGAATATTTTCGAGCTGCGCATCGTCTACCGGCGGCTTGTTACGGTGGCAGTTGCCGCAGAATCGAACTTGCTCGGGCGGCGTGAGCTTGCCAGGATTTGAAGGCAGCTTTCCATTGCCGCGTGCATGATCTTCGGATCCGATATGGCACCGATTGCACTGTACGCCGGGCACGACCGGCTGCAGGTCGCGGGTGATGGCGGAGGAGTGGCAGCCGATGCAGGCCTGAAGATCGCGCCCGCTTTCCTTCAAGCCGAGCGCTGCTTGGGCATCGGGGGAAGCTCCGCCGTCCTGACCCACCGTGATGCCGTATTGATGGAGCTGCGGGAAATAGCTGACGCGGGATTCACGCATGGCGTCGGCTGTGCGCACGAGCGGCGTTTGGCCTTGCGCACCGGCTCCGAGCACCCACTCGATCAGACCGGTGGCTTGATCCGTGCCGCGCGCAGCGGTTACGGAAACGCCATCGGCCGAGGTCTGATAAGTAAACGCGTAGCCATCGCCGGATTCGCGCAACGGCTGCTGGGGCAGGTTCTGCACAAAGGCGCTCGAGAGCGCGGGCGACATGGCGTGGGCCATGCGAGTCTGGGCGTGGAGCTTAGCTTCCGCGGGATGGCAGGTGGCGCAATCCGTTGTCTGCGCGCCTAAGGCCGTGGCAAAAGAACACACCAGCGGCAAGGCCGCAACTGCCCACCTCATCGGATGCTCAAATGCTACTACATAAGGAGTGAAAGCCCTCAACCGCCGCCGCTTCCTCATCGGGTCTGCCGGCCTCGCCGCTACTCTGTACGCGCAGCAGCCAAAAGCCACTTTTCCGGCCGAACCGCGCCAACGCCTCAGCGTCTCCACTTACCCATTTCGCAGCGTAATCAAATCAGCCCATCGGAGGACGCCCGAGAACGCGAATGCAACTCTCACGTTGCAGGAGTTTGCAGCCTCGATTCCAAGCCGGTTTGAGGTGACCGGCATCGAACCGTGGAGTCCGCATTTCGAATCCACGGAGCCGGACTATATTCGGACTCTCGATGAAGCTTTCAGGAAAGCAGGCGTTCACGTGGTGGATATTCCGGTGGATGCAGCCGTGGAGCCATGCGGCGCTCGCGCGGACGACCGAGATTTGGCTCTCGGGACTTGGAAAAGGTGGGTCGATGCCGCAGTAGTTCTCGGTTCGCCCAGTATACGGGTTCATCTGCCGGAGGTGGGTGATGGGGATTGCGTTTTGCTCATGCTGCGGAGTCTCATTGAGTACAGCTCGAAGAAAAACATTGTGATCAATCTTGAGAACGACGATCCAAAATCGGAAGAAGCATTCCGCGTGGTGAAAGTGATCGAGCAGATCAACAGCCCGTTTTTGCGTGCCTTGCCGGATTTCTGCAATTCCCGGCTAGTGGGCGATGAGGAGTACACCTATCGCGCCCTGACAGCGATGTTTGCCCACGCGTTCAACATCAGCCATGTCAAGGACGAAGAGAGCGATGACGGGAAGGTCTACCGGGTGGATGTGTCGCGCGTGTTTGCGATTGCCAAAAAGGCCGGCTACCGTGGCTACTTCTCGATGGAGTGGGAAGGACAAGGCGACCCATATGACGGGACCAAGCGGCTTCTGCAACTGAGCCTGCAGAACTTGTCTTGACCGGCGGCTACTGTTGTTGGGCCGGCTTTAATTTATCGAGAACGCTCTTCGCTTCGTCCTTCTTGCCCGCCGCTACAAGCGTTTGCCCGAGCAGATAGGTGGCTTCACGATTGCGGGGATCGAGCAAGAGCGCCCGTTTCAGAATGCCTTCGGCATTCGACAGATTGCCGGTCTTGAAATAACACTTGCCGAGCAGGATATAGGGTCCGCTGTAGTCGGGATTCAACCAGACGGCACGTTCCAGGTCAGGGATTGCGGCATCCCAGCTCTGCTTGCGAGTGTAGGCATCGCCCAGGCGATACCACGCCATGGCAAAGCCAGGATTAAGGGCGAGTTCGGTGTTGAGATCGGCGATGCCCTCATCCAAGCGGCCTCGATAGATCGCGACTTCGCCCAGCAGGAAATGCGCCTGGGGCAGCTTCGGGTCGAGCGCCAGGGCCTTTTGCACCTCGGTGATGGCCTCCGGTTCGTACTCCTGTTTCAGCATCATCTCGGCGGCCACCAGGTGTGCCGCCGCAGATTCGGGCTTCAGTCCGAACAGCCGGGCGAAGGCTATTTCCGATTCCTCCGGCTGCTTGGTTTGCAGATAGGCGTAGCCGAGCATGTAGTTGGCTTCGTTGACAAAGGGCACTTTTTCGAGCCAAGGAATCGCTTTGGGGGCCTGCGACAGCATGAAATAGCTCTTGCCGATCAGCAGAACCGACTCTTTGTACTCAGCCGAGTTTGGGTCCTCGGCCTGGGCAGCTTCTTGTAGGGCCGGAATGGCCTCGGCATATTTTTGCTGTTTATACAGGTCCAAGCCGCGCTGGTGCGCGCTGTTTATAGCGCCACTTAGCAGCAGGATTACAAGCACTCCCAGCGGCATAACCGAAGTATAGTCGGGCTGTGGGGCGATGGATCATCGTCGTAGCCCAGCGCACATATCGCTCCTTAGTACCAGGGGGACTACTACTTTAGTTGCACTTTTCCCTTTCGATTCGTTTCTAAATCGATTAAACTAAACCGATGGTGTGAGTTGTAGTAGCTGTACCCCGTGCGTCAGAGGTGTCGCCGGGCTGCTGTTTTACAGTTTTGCTTCCAAGGAGAAGGTATGGTCCGCATACGCAGGGGATTTCTTTATTCCCTTTTAACGGTGTCTGTGTTGCTACTGATTTCGGGCGGTAGCGCCAGCGCACAACAAGTTTTCGGCAGCATTATAGGGACGGTTACAGATCCCAGCGGTTCTGCCGTGAATAATGCCAAGGTCACGATCACTGACACAACCAAGGGCACTTCGTCGGAAGTGATGACAAATGACTCTGGCCAGTACACGAAAGGCCAATTGATTCCCGACGTTTATAAGGTGTCGATTGAGGCGCCTGGTTTCCAAAAGGTCGTTTCGAACGACTTGACGGTGCAGGTAGACCAGTCGACGCAGTTTAACGCTACGCTGACGGTCGGCAACGTGAACCAGGAAGTGGAAGTCACGGCTGCGGCGCCTTTGCTGCAAACGGATCGTGCGGACGTGGCCCAGACGTTTACTTCGCAAGAAATTCAACAGTTGCCCAGCATTGGGCGCAACCTGCAATCATTCGAATTGCTGAATCCCGGTACGGTCAAGACCCCTTGGGCGCATGCTTCGGATGAAGACCCCCAAGGAAGTGTGCAGGGCGCCGTCAACGGCCTGCCGTTCTATATGACGGGCTATTACCTGGATGGGACGGTCAATCAGGATCCCATTCTGGGCATCATCGTCATTAACCCAACCTTTGACTCAGTGAATGAAATCAAACAGGCGAACCAGGACTACGACGCTGAATTCGATTCGTTTGCGGCCGGTCTTTTCACATATTCCACCAAGTCTGGAACGAATTCCTTCCATGGTGATGCCTTCGAATACCTGGAAGTGAACACTCCCGGGTTCCAGGATTTCGGCCGCAATCCGTTTACTGAAAATGCTGAGATTGGGCCGGGCGCCTACACGCCAACCACTCACTTCAATCAGTACGGCGGCTCGATCGGTGGACGGATCATCAAAGATAAGCTCTTTTTCTTCGGCGATGCGCAGTTGACCCGCAAGGAGTTGGGCGGCTCGGCGCTGGTCAGCGTCCCGACGGCACAGGACCGGACGGGGAATCTGAGCGACTGGCTGGCTCTGGGGTCCCAATATCAGATCTACTGCCCCGTTTACGGTTCGACCAATGCGGGGAGAGCGGTGCCAGGCAACATCTTAAGCACTGGCTTCTGCGGGCCTATGAGTCCTCAGGCACAAAATCTGTTGTCTTACTTCCCGTTGCCCAACACGGGCGGCGGACTGCCCTATAACAACTACGAAGGTTCCGGAAACCTGGCCGTCGACGGCAACCAATGGAACACGCGCTGGGATTACTATGGCAACGAGAAGAACACGTTCTTCGGTCGTTATAGCTATGCAGCCTTCACCGAGCAGGCGCCGGGCGTATTTGGAGAAGAGGCTGGCGGCATTAACTTCAACAACGCGAACTACGCTGGCAGTTCCCAGGCATTGAACCAAAGTGCATCGGCCGGTTGGACGTTCACCAAGAGCGCGACCACCATTAACGAATTCCGCTGGGGCTACGTCCGATACCACGTCACCGACGTTCCGAACGGCTATGGCTCCACGCCTGCTACTCAGGCCGGTATCCCTGGTTTGAATACGAGCCAAGTCACTTCCGGTATGCCTACTTTTGCGATCCAGAATCCGTTAGGCGCGGAGGAAGACCTGGGCTACTCGCTGCACAATAACCAATGCAACTGCCCGCTCGACGAATTCGAGCGTCAGTATCAATTTGTCGATAACGTCAGCCACATCGCAGGCAAGCACAGCTTCAAGTTCGGCGGCGATGTGCGCTATGCGGAGAACCTCCGCGTACCCAGCGACAGCCACCGCGCAGGCGAGTTGTATTTCAACGACAGTAATACCGGCCTCATCGATGTCGCAGCCGATACGACAACTTCAGGCTTGGGATTGGCGACGTTCCTGCTCGGGTCGGTCTCGAGCTTCAACCGGTACGTCAGTTCGAGCACGAACGCTCAGGAACGCCAGAAGCGGCTGTTCTGGTACGGCCAGGATGAGTGGCGACCCACCTCGAAACTGACCATCACCTACGGCCTTCGTTGGGAAATGATCTTCCCGGAAACCGTCAATGGTCCTGGCAACGGCGCTGAGCTGAATGTAAACACCGGCCTGGTGGATGTGTTCGGCGAAGGACTGATCAGCAGCCACGGCTACCAACAAACGAACTGGCACGACTTTGCGCCGCGCCTGGGTATCGCGTACCAGCTTGGCTCGAAAACGGTCATCCGCACCGGCTATGGCTGGACATATTCGCTGGGGACCTTCGGTTCGACGTTCGGTCACAACGTGACGCAGAATCCTCCGGTGTTGGTCAACCAGACTCTGACCCAACAGGGCATCAACAATACCAACTACTCGGATGTGTTTACTTTGCCGAATGGCACGCAAACCGTCAACGGGTTGGCCGTCGGTCCCCCGGTACAAACTCTGCAGCAACCGGGTCCGAACGGCACCTTCGCACCGGCTACCACCGGCGTCTACATCAAAACTCGACCAGGCATTTTCACGATGCCAGTCGCCTACGCTTATAACTTAACCGTGCAGCAGCAGCTCTCACCCAAGATCTCTGTTTCTGGCGGTTACGTCGGTAACTCGACGAGGCACTCCTCGCTTGGGACGGGAAATGACTACGACGAGAATCCGGAACTATTTATTCCGGGCGATGCGGCCATCGCATCTACTCTGCGGCCCTTCAACGGCCTCTATGGTCCTAGGTATGACTATGGATGGAACGAAGGCGTAGACTGCTATTGCAACGATGCCAACAGCCAATACAATTCGTTCCAGGGCATCTTCACTGTGAAGAATCTGGCAGGTTACACCCTACAAGGGAATTACACATACCAGGTTGAAAAGGGCGACGGTTATGGACCCTCTTCGAACTACACGTTCCTCTATGATCGCCCGCTCGGCTACGGGGACTCGAATCTGGTGCCTCACCAGCAGTGGGTGCTCGCGAACGTCTATGACGTTCCCTTCGGTAAGGGACGCCACTGGGGTGCGAACTCCAATAAATTGGTAGACGGCGTGTTCGGCGGCTGGCAGGTGAGCGGAATCTTCACATATTACAGCGGGATTCCGTTCATGCCGAACATCGGATCTTACCCGTCGTGTACCGATTTTACTGCCACTACGTGTCCTGCCGCGGATTCAACCGGTCAACCGTACACTGGACCGAATAGCGTCCCGGATGTAGGGTCGGGGAGTCCGTACACGTCCACCCAAAACCGGTATACCTGGATCGTCACGGAAACGCCCCAGCAACTTGTCGCCGGTCAAGGACCGTTCAAGTTGCCGGCTCCGAATACGTTCGGTAACTACCCGATCGACACTCTCATCGGACCGCAATTCGTGAACCTGGACGCCTCGCTCATGAAGGTGTTCAGCTTTACGGAGCGCTTCAAGTTCCAGTTGCGCATGGATGCCACTAATTCGCTAAACCATACGAACCTGTCGACCCCAAGTAATAACGTTACGGGTGGCACGGCCGAGCAGATTACCAACATCGCCTTCAACGGCAACGGCTACACCATGCGCCGGCTGCAGTTCTCCGGCACGTTGAGCTGGTAATCAAATCACAGAGCCAATAAACCACGGACCGGCAGGGCGCAAGCTCTGCCGGTTTCCCTTTTTAGCGCGCCCCTTTTCCTTCTACTACTGTCACGACGCGATTCGCTTTGACGCCCGTGATTTTGTCAACCTGTCCGCTGGGCCAGTGAATTTCCAGGTCAGCCTTGGCAGCCTTTTTCAACCCGAAGTGAACGCGCAAGTCACTCTGCGAAATGTAGCTGCCGCCGCTGCGTACTTCATCCATTTGGCGGTGTTCGCCTTCGGGGGTGCAATAGATCCGTGCGCCGATTCCTGATCGGTTCGACCTGGTTCCTACTGTCTTTACCTTCAGCCAGTTATTTCTTACAGTGCTGTCACAACGCAGTAACTGCGGCATATCGTTTACGCAGTTCACCACTATGTCCAAGTTGCCGTCGTTGTTGAAATCGCCAATCGCGCAGCCGCGTCCGGCGACTTGCTCCAATATGCCGGGGCCCGCAGCGAGCGACACATCTTCAAATTTCCCGTTCCCAAGATTGTGATAGAGAACCTTGCGCTCGCGATATCCGGATTCGCTCGCTTTCTCGCGAACCTCCGGATAGACGTGCCCATTGCAGGTCAGAATGTCCGGCCAGCCATCGTTATCGAAGTCCAGAAAGCACGCGCCCCACCCTAAAAAGCGCGTGTTCCGCCCCAGCCCGGATTGAAACGTAACATCTTCAAAGTTGCCGGCGCCGAGGTTCCGGTACAGGCTTGAGGTGTCGCCGGCGAAGTTTGTCTTCACGATGTCGAGCTTGCCGGTACCATAGACGTCGGCCGCCGAAACGCCCATGCCGGCTTGCGTTTTGCCGTCTGCTCCGAACGCGACGCCAGCTTCCAGCCCGATATCGGTAAATGTGCCGTCGTGATTGTTCCTAAACAACGCGGAGGGAGCGGAATCGTCGGCTACATAGATATCCGGCCAGCCATCGCCGTCGAAATCTCCGACCAGAACGCCCAGCCCGTAGGTGCCGTTTTTCTTCCAAATGCCAGCCTTTTCGGAGACATCCGTGAATGTGCCGTTACCGTTGTTGTGAAAAAGGATATCTTTTCCGCCTTGCAATCCAGGAGGACCACACGCCACCACGAGGCCTTCGTAAAGGCACGGGCCGCTCTCCGGCAAGGGCGCGGTCTTCGGATCGAAATCGATGTAATTGGCGACGTACAGATCGAGGTGTCCGTCGCGGTCGTAATCAAGGAAAGCGCAGCCTGTGTTCCAGCGCTTCAGGCCCGTTGCGGTGCGCGCCGTCACTCCTGCCTTCGCGGCAACGTCAGTGAACGTGCCATTGCCGTTGTTGCGATAGAGCGCGCAATCTCCCCAATAGGTCACAAACAGATCGTCATGCCCATTGTTGTCATAATCGCCTGCGCACACGCCTTGGCCCCACCCGGTACGCGCCAAGCCGGCCTTGAGCGTGACGTCTGTAAAGGTGCCGTCGCGATTGTTCTTGTAGAGGCGGCTGACCGGCTCGGCCCCGGCAGGGAACGTTGTGTCAAAGCGCGTGCCGTTCACGAAAAAGATATCGAGCCATCCGTCGCTGTCGTAATCGATGAAAGCGACACCGCAGCCGGTGGTCTCGAGCAGATATTTGTTGCTGTTCTCCGCGCCGAAAATCGTTTTCGCATTCAGCCCGGCCTCCTTCGCCACGTTCACGAATTGCACGCCTAACGGGAGACCGGCAAGCAATTGGTCCAGGGAAAAGACAGGCAAGCTGGCACACAGCGACTTTACAAACTGTCTGCGCGAGAACATGCGCTAGCGAGGACCTCCCGCAAGCGGCTTCATAAAAGTTCCCCCGCGCATGCCCTGGTCGAGCGTGTTGGCGAGCTCGGCGTCCTTCTCCTTTTTCAAACGCGAGCCGGTTGCGAACATTTCCTCGCTGCCCGTTTTATCTCCCTTCATGCGAAGAATTTGCCCGAGCGTGTTGTACGGCCCCGGGGTGCCCGGGTCCAGCCGGATCGCTTCTTTCAACTCCGCAATCGCAGAATCCAGGTCGCCGCCCTCTTTCAGCGCTATACCCAACATGTAGTGAGCTTCGGCGTAATCTGCGCGAATCGCGATAGCGGCGCGCATCTGTTCCGACATGCCTGCGAAGTCACCTAGTTGCCAGTCTGCAATTCCCAGCGAATAATGGGCCTCGGCTAGAGATGGATCCAGCCGTATCGCTTCTTTAAATTCGTTCTGCGCAGCCTCGAGCTGGTCTTTCATTTTCAGCGCAATTCCAAGATCGTAATGCGCTACAGCCGAGTTGGAATCGGCAGCTACGGCTTGGCGATAGGACTCTTCGGCGGAATCGAACTCACCTTTCTTGAGATGCGCATAACCGATGTTCATGATGGCCGGGAGGTCTGCCGGATTGTGAGCCAAAACTTTGTGTGACTCCTCAATCCCTCGATCCGGTTGCCTGATTTCAATCAGCAGATAGGCGTAGCTGTCTCGAAGAGAATCATTCGAGGGATCGATTGCGAGTGCGTGGCCGTCTGCATCCACAGCTCCGGGTAAGTCGCCCTTATTCTGCAGCGCACGCGCCAGATCCTGCCAAGGCGCGGCTTTGGAGGCATCCAGCGTGACAGCTTGCTTCAACTCTGTTGCGGCGGCGTCGAAATTATTTAGCTGCAGATACGCTGTTCCCAGCCGGTAGTGATAGTCGAAGACATTCGGAGCGAGCTTCGCGGCGGTCTGCAACTCCGGCAATGCTTGATCGCGATCACCTGCCTGCCAGGTTGCAATACCGAGATGGTAGTGCGCCGCTGCATACGATGAGTCGAGCGAAAGCGATTTTTCGAAGTGCTGAATGGCTTCCGGTCCGTGGCCCAGGACTGCGTACAAGAAGCCGATCCGGTCTTCCGATTGGGCCGAAGGCGGCGCCGCATGTTCGGCTTCGGAAAGCATCGTGAGCGCTCCGTCCTTGTCGCCGGAGCGGATCAACTGCTCGGCCTTCGTCGCTAGCTCTTCAGGCGTGTCCGCCGTCAGCGGCGCGCAAGCGCAGAGCGCGGCAACAAACGCGAAAAGTGCTCTCAATCACGCCATTATACGGCGTTGCAAGGATTACAGCGTCCGCACCATGTGGTCCGGGCAGGCCAATTGCGTCTGTGCCAAGAGGCGGCTAGGGAGATCCATTCCATGCTTGGCCAGGAACGGAATGATCGAATAAAGCCGCTCTTGCAAGTGCCCATGCGGATAAATCAGATTCATTAGATACATCGCATCATGGGTCGCGCGTTGATCCCTCCGCATGCTCTCCCGCGCCGCTTTCCGCGAGAGCTTGTCGAGCTGATAGAGCACCTTGGAGGCGCTCTTTTTGGCGGCCGCCTCGAGGGTCGGATCGAAACTCCGCAAGCTTGATTGCAACTGTTCAATAGAGCCAGCAACGTTCGACTGCAGCTTCGCGAACTCATCGCCGAGAGCTGGCGGGACCAGCCGCGCCGCCATGAGGCCTTTCACCTGCTCCTGATGATCGAGGATTTGCAACACGCTCAAATCGAAGCGGCGCAGCAGCTTCGTCGCGGGCGAATCCAGCAGTGTAAAGCTGTTTCGCGGGAAGATGACCGGCATTCGTCCCAGCAGCTTCTCATAGAGGACTTGCGCCTGCGCCATGTACGCGATTTCCGATGGACCGCCGATATAGGCGACCGTCGGCAGCAGATAGTCCTGCATCACCGGCCGCAGCAGCGCGTTGGGCGAAAGCCGTTCGGCTTGCTTGCGCAGCTCGGTGAGGCCGTAGCTTTGGTCGCGCGCAATGAACCGTCCTTCTTTCCACCGTAAGGCGACGCGCTTGTGCTCTCCGATGAGGAACAACAGCGACGTATCGTCGTCGATGTGCACTTGCGCGTGATATCCGGCCGCTGTTAGACGCTCGTTGCGTTGCCGCAACGCTGTTACCAGTTCGGGAACGCCTTCGGCCGCCTTGGACATAAATCCCGCAGCAATCTCGCGAACCGCCGGCGCCAGGGGATCTAGATACAGCAGCCCACAGCCGCTCAGCACGTCTTGCAACAGAGCTCGAAATGCCGCGCCGAGCGTCACACCGGGGCGATACGACTCCGCGACCTTCTTGACCACTTCGTCTGCGAACGGCAAGCCACCGAGCGCGGCACGTAATTCCGCAAGTGGTACTTCCGCGGGCGTCACCTCGCCGACCGGGCCACCATTTGCCACCGCGCTGATGACCGACAACTTGACCGGAGTTGCGTGCTCGTCGAACACCCACGCGTGGTCGACTTCCGCCAGATCATGGTCTTCGGTGGCTAGCCAAAACAACGCGACGGCGCTGACACCCTGCTGGTTCAAGTGCTCCGCCACCTTCACGGCTGTGAGCGCCTTGAAAATTGTGTAAGCCGGGCCTGAGAACAGCCCCACCTGTTGTCCGGTGACTACCGCCACGGTTCCGGGACGGGCGAGTCTTTCGAGCGCTGCCGATTCGCCGTTCTGCTCGCGAAGCGCGTTGACGATCGCTTGCCGCCGCGATTCGGGGAACTGAATGCTCCTGGCAGCCGCGGCTAGTGCGTCCGGGTCTGCAAAGTTGTGCCCGTAGAACTCGCGTACTCTATTGAAATCATAGAGATAATCACCAAATAGTTTGGTAGTGCCGGGCAGGGAGGTTTGGCGGATACACGACGACTCCATGGGAAGTGCGCAGTTACCAGATGAGGCGCGCTGGCCTAAAGTTACCAAACTTCACCATAACCAGTAGACAATGGAGTGAGATGGACGAACAAGAATTTAGGACTCGGGCGGATTCGTCTTTACAATCTCTTTACAAGCGGCTTTCGGAGGCCTCAGACCGCTACGGCTTCGAACCGGATTTTAATGCCGGCGCACTCGCCATCGAGTTCGACGAGCCGAAGGGGAAGTTTGTGGTGAGCCCCAACACGCCCGTCCGCCAGATTTGGGTTTCGGCGCATTCGAAAAGCTTCAAACTCGAGTGGGATCCGGCAAAGCAAGCATTCGTGTTGCCGGGTACTCAGCAAACTCTTCAGGAGTTAATCGCTTCGGCCATCGCGCAACAATTGGGCGAGCAGGTCAGCTTGTAACCTTTGTGGCCGGCGTCTACATTGCTTACCCGTTCTGCCGCCAGAAGTGCACCTTCTGCAATTTCGCTTCGGACGTGTCCTCATCCGATACGCGGCGGCACTACGAAGAAGCGATGCTGAACGAAGTCCGTGCTTACAACTGGGAGTGGCTGCCGGAGACGATCTATTTCGGCGGCGGCACGCCCAGCTTGATGCCCTTCGATTTCGTGCGCGAGCTGCTAAAGGCGATGCCGTGCGGCCAAATTCGCGAAATGACACTAGAATGCGCGCCGGGAACCGTCACGGCGGAAGCGGCGGCGGTCTGGGCCGGGTTCGGCATCAATCGCGTCAGTCTCGGCGTGCAATCGTTCGTGACGCCGGAGCTGCGGGCGACGGGTCGCGGTCATACCGCCGAAATCGTCGAACAAGAGATTGGCATCTTGCGCGATGCCGGTATTGCAAATATCAATGTCGACCTGATTGCTGGATTGCCAGGCCAGAACAGCGAATCGTGGCGTACGTCGCTCGACTGGATTGAGCGGCTGGCGTTGCCGCACGTGTCGGTTTACATCTTCGAGATCGATGAAGACAGCCGCCTGGGCGGGGAAATCCTCCGTGGCGGCGTCCGATATAGCGCGACCGACGTTCCGAGCGACGATCTCACGGCCGAACTCTATGAGACCGCTGTCGATCGGCTTGCCGCGCTGGGCATCTCGCGTTACGAGATCTCGAATTTCGCGCGCGCCGGCGCCGAATCGCGCCACAATCTCAAATACTGGCAACTCGAGCCGTATGTCGGCTTCGGCCTGGACGCCCATTCTTTCGACGGGAGCCATCGCTGGAGCAATCCCGATACTTTAACCGACTATTTTGCGCTTCGCAGCGGCGTTCGCAGCGAAGCTGATCGCGTTGAGGAGCGGTTCTTCGTCGGGTTGCGGTTGATGCGCGGCATTGAACCGACCGCAGACGAGTGGTCGCGATTTACCTTACCGATCGGGAAATGGCTACGCGAGGGGATGCTCGAGCGGGACGGGTCGCGGTTGCGCCTTTCTCGCCGGGGCATTCTCGTTTCGAATGAAATTTTTCAGGATTTTATCCATGCTTGAGCATGTAATCGATCTGCGCAGCGACACGGTCACCAAGCCGAATGAAAAGATGCGCGCCGCCATGGCACACGCCGAGGTCGGCGATGATGTGTACGGCGAAGACCCAACCGTGAACCGCCTCGAGGAGCGTGCGGCGGAAATTTTCGACAAAGAAGCTGCATTGTTTGTACCAACAGGTAGCATGGGCAACGCCATTGCGGTCAAGATGCACACCCGCCATGGCGAAGAAGTGATCTGCGAAGCGCGCTCTCACGTGATTGATTGGGAACTCTCGATGATGGCCTGGTTCTCCGGCTGCCTTGCACGGCCGATTCATGCCGGAGACGGTATTCTCTCGTGGCGACAAATCGAGTCTGCTGTTCGCGCGAAGAGTCCACACAATGCGCCCACAGCTCTTATTTGTTTGGAGAATACGCACAACATGGCGGGCGGGACGGTATACGCGCTCGATGCCATCGATGAAATCTGCGCCGAGGCACATGGGCGCGGGCTGAAGGTTCATATAGACGGGGCGCGCATCTTCAATGCCTCCTCTGCCACGGGCGTGCCCGTTTCACGCATCGTCCGCGGCGCCGACTCGGTGATGTTCTGTCTTTCAAAGGGTCTAGGTGCGCCGGTTGGGTCGCTGCTGGTAGGCAGAGCCGACGAGATCGCCGAAGGCCGCCTGTATCGCAAGCGCTTGGGTGGTGGCATGCGGCAAGCGGGTGTACTCGCGGCGGCGGGATTGATCGCGCTAGACGAATCGCCGGCGCGGCTTCACCAGGACCATGAGAACGCCCACTATCTCGCGCTGCGGCTCGCCGAGGTTCCAGGTATAGAGATCGACCCCGCTGATGTCGCGACCAACATCGTGATCTTCGATATCTCCGGGCTCGGCATGTCGACTCAGGAGTTCAGCCAGAGGCTCAGATCGCGGGGCGTGCTGGCCAATGGCATCGATCGAACGCACATGCGCGTCGTTACGCACGTGGATGTGGATCGCGCGGATTGCGAGCATGCGGCGCGAGTGTTGGCCGAAGCCGCCTCGGAAATCGCGGTGCAAAGCAGCGCAGTTTGATAGTATCCAGTCGATGCTCATCCTGTCAGCAACGCTGGCCGTCTTTGTCTATGGACTGATCGCGCCGATCCTCGGGGCGCTCCTGCCGACCTATAACCTCTCCGCCGGGCAGAATGGCACGCTGGCCATGCTGCAGGCCATCGGCTTGGTGGTGTCGTCTCTTTCGGCGGGCCCCATTATCGATATAAAGGGCAACAAAGTCGCGCTGCTCACCGGTCTATCGCTGATCATACTGTCGCTTGTGGCCGCGCCGAATGCAGGCGGTTACGGCGGGCTGTTGCTCATCTATTTTGTGTTGGGCGTGGGCGGCGGGACGGTAGTTACGGCTGCAAATGCCCTGGTCGGCGCCGTCGAGCCGAGCAGGCGCGGTTCCGCGCTCAATTTCATTAACCTGTTCTTCGGGCTCGGCGGCATTATCACGACCTACGTTGCCAGCGAGCGAGTCAATCCCGCCGTGGTCTGCTACGGAATCGCGGCGCTGGCCGTGGTTGCGCTGCTGGTCAACGCCGCGACCAAAATGCCCGCGGCCGCTGGACGTGCCAATTTTCAGCCCGGCGACGTCCCACGGCTGTTCTCGCAACCGGCGCTTCCGTTGTTGTGCTTCTTCCTGTTCCTTTACGTTTCGTGCGAAGTCGGCGTTTGGAATTGGCTCAAGCTCTATCTCATCAGCGTTCATTTCGATCCAACAGCGGCTGGGCACGTTGTGAGCTATGGATTCGCGTTTGGAATCCTGGTCGGCCGCGTGGTCGTGTCTCGCCTGCTGATTCGGATTCCCGCCTTGGCTGTGACTCTAACGGCGGCCATCCTGATGGCCATCACCACCTATGCAATGTTGAATCTTACGTCTCAAGGTGCGATCACGGCCGCCGTCTTCTGCGCGGGTCTGGCTATGGCACCGGTCTTTCCAACCACGCTCGCCATTACCGGAGATACGTTTAGCCGCGCCGCCGCTACCGCCTTGGGCATCGTCATCACCTGTGGCTGGATCGGCCTCGCGGTGAGCTCAAAGATTATCGATGCCCTTGCTGGACCCGAAAACGATTACCGTCGCGGTCTCATGTTGATCCCGGCGTTCGCGGTGCTGATGGTACTAGTGAACTTAGTACTGCGGCCGGTACTGAACCGCCACGTTGTCCCGAAGCAAGTCGGCGTGTAAATGTCGCTGCGGCGTCGCTCATTGGGGTACCGCATCTGGTGCAGAAAGCCATGGTTTGGTCTCCGGGGACGAAGAAGCAGAGGCCGCATACCACGGTTCCAGTACTGCAGTGTTTGTGAGAACGGCCGATGCGAGTTCAAGAGTCACAGGGTTATAGCAATTCCGGCGGTTCTAGCATAAACTCATAAGAACCATGGCTTTTGAGCCTGGAGGGGTGATATGGCATTTTGTCCGAATTGTGGAGCGCAAGTGACGGGCACATTCTGCCCAAATTGTGGAACAGCGGTGGCGGGTGCCGGTAGTGGCGCTGGTCCTACCGCCAACCCGACTCCGGGAGCAGGCTATGCACCGCCTCCGGTAGGAGTGCAAGCCGGCGGCCTGAGCACCAACGCCGCAAGCGCACTCTGCTATTTATTTGGCCTGGTGACTGGGGTGATCTTTCTCGTGATCGCTCCCTACAACCAGAACAAGACAGTACGCTTCCACGCGTTCCAATCGATCTTCTTTAATCTCGGTGTCATCGTATTCTACATTCTTTGGGGGATCCTGAGCTTTTTCATCGCGATTATCACGCATGGATTCGGCTTCCTGCTGTATCCTCTATTTGGGCTGGCGATTTTCATCATCTGGCTGTACCTAATGTATTCGGCCTACAACAACAAGATGGTGAAACTGCCGCTGATAGGCGATTTGGCCGCCAAACAAGCATAAACCGGCGCAGGATTGCTTCCAGCGCGCACAAAGGGCAACAAACGCCCTGTGCGCTCACGATTGCTTCCAGCGCGCACAACGGGCAACAAACGCCCTGTGCGCTCAAGCTGACCACGTCGCATACTGAAGTAGTGAGATATTGCTTCATTCTTTTGCTCGCCGTTGCAGTTGCGGCGGGTAGCGAAGATATAAGTCCGCGCGTTGGCACGATTGAGATCTACGGCGCGCACAAAACTTCCGTTCAAAAGATCAAGAACGCGCTGGGAGTTGGGCCCGGCGACCTGATGCCCTCCCGCGGAAGCGTCGAAGACCGCATCGACAAAATACCCGGCGTTCTTGCCGCACGAGTGGAAGCGGCCTGCTGTGACCAACGCAAAATGATTTTGTACGTCGGCGTGGAAGAAAAGGACGCGCCGCACTTCGACTTCCATCCGGCGCCGACTGGCGATATCACGCTGGCCCCCGGTCTCGCGGACAAGTATCGTGATTTCCTGGACGCCGTCGCGGGCAGCATTCGTGGCCGCAATGCCGACGAAGACCTGACCAACGGCTATTCGTTAATGGCCGACCCGGAATGCCGCAACCTCCAACAGGACTTCATCCCGCTGGTCGCGCGCGACCTGACATTGATCGATCAGGTGCTGCGCGAATCGTCCAATCCGGAACAACGCGCCGCTGCGGCGTACCTGATTCAGTACGGGCCGCGCAGTGCGCATAGCTCAAAATTCATTGTGGATGCTTTGCAATATGCCCTGCGGGACCAGGATGAGACAGTTCGTGAAAACGCCATGCGAGCGCTCCACGCGGTGGCGGTCGGCGGCAAGCTGCATCCCGACCAGCAGGTGCACATCGAGCCGACGTGGTTCGTGGAGCTGTTGAACTCGGTTGTCTGGTCAGACCGTCACAACGCAACGCTCGCGCTGGTGAACCTGACCGACACTGGCGATCCTGAGACGCTGGCCCTAATTCGCGAACGTGCGCTGGCCTCCGTCATCGAAATGGCGCGCTGGCACGATCTGCAGCACGCACTGCCCGCCTTCATCCTGGCGGGCCGCCTGGCTGGTCTGGACGAGAAAGAGATTCACGCGGCCTGGCTCAGCGGCGATCGAGAATCAGTTCTTGATCAGGCTCTGCATCCAAAAAAGAAACACCGGGAACTGAAGAAGCAGGCGTAACCAGCTCCGGGGCTTGTACGGGCACAGCCGCGGCTGGCTCCGTAACCTGCGCGCGCGTCTCTTCCTCATTGCCGCTGGTGACCGGCATGTCACATGCGCAGCAGTCGCTGCAGCGATGGCAGCGCTGGCAAACGTGATTGCTGCAGGCGTCTTTCGTGCAGTAAACGCAGATCGCGCGTGAGGCTTCGCCGCAAATCGAACAGGTGAACGTGGCTACTTCCATCAATACTTCTTTTTCTTAGAACTGGAGGGAGCTTCTTTGCTGATGATACCGCGGCAACGCTGCGCCTCTTCATCGGCGATCTTGAAATTCTGTTCCGTGCTGCCCGCCAGATCCTCCAGGTAATCGCGAAGTCGCTGCCTACTGTCAAAGCTGTGCGCAACATATGCGCCCAGCTTTTCGGACATGGCACGCGGCCCGTATCTTTGAGCGCCTTCATCGAGCGAGCGCATCGATACTTCCAGCGCCTCGAACCGGAAATACGTATCGAGCGCCAGCGACAAGCTGTCGGTCTTCTGCGACAGGCGCTGCGTGCTGACCAGCACATCCTGGAGCTGCCGCTGCGCGGTCTGCCATTGCAGAATGTAAGTGCTGGAGGCGCCTTTGTCGACCCATTGCTGCGGATTCAACTGCGCGAGCAAGGGCTTCAATTGGTTTGTCTGTGCCGTCAGAGCTGCGAGGATCGTGCGCACGTCCCAGGGCGTTTCTAATCCGGCGGGCTGCTGTTGGCCCCAGGCGGCGCAGTTGGCGGCGATTCCAATAGCGCAGAGGAAGAAGATTCTTCGCATTGCGAAAACTAGCGAGCGGGCGGCTGCGCGGGGGCGGACGCCGATACCGCGAGCAATTTGTCTTCATCCTCCGGTTCGGCGTTGTGGCTGCCGCCGTGCCCGAAAGCTGACAATACCTTCACTGTATATCGATAGAGAGAACCGCGGTCGACGCGCCGCGAGATCGGCTCATCCTTCTTTACAAGGATGGCGTCGACGGCGCGCAGCAGAGTCGGCTCGTTTCGCGGTAGAAGCGTATGCTGCACGGTGACTTCGCCTTCGAGCACATCGATGCGCACGGTGTCGTCCTCGTCTACCGCAATGGCGAAGGTTGCGGCTTGATGATGTGCGCTGACGATCGCCACTGGACAGAAGACCCGTTGCTGAGATTGTCCCAGAGTGGGCCGCAAATGGATGCGAACTCGCCCGGCCAGCACATCCAATAGGTCACCCGCGCTCGCCGTGTTCTCGCGGAACACAACCCTCGAATTGGCGAATAGATCGAAGCTGCTTCCGCCTCCCACTTCGAAGTGTGCATAGCCGTCCGGGCCGGTGGTGATTGTCTGCCGAACGGGGACGCGTTCTCCACTGCTTAGCGCCCAAGGCTGCGCATCCCGAATCCGAGTAACTTGGCCGGTAACGATGGTTGCATGGGCTTCGTACACTTGCAGGATCGGATCCTGTGCATAGGCCGCCGCCGCCGCAATCATCGCCGCCGCAAGCGCCTGTACGCCAGCCTTTCGCATGGTCAGCTATTTCATTGTTCCATATTCAACGGCTGACGTTCTTGATCTGATCTGCGCGTTGGCGCGCCTGGATCTGTTCTGCGAGCGCTAACTCGCGCGAGGCTTGAGCCGGCTGGCCGATCTTGCGCAGCGCCGTGCCGAGCACGTAATGCGCCTCGAAATAATTGGGATCGAGTGCGATCGCACGACGCAAATGGTCTATCGCCGGCCGTGTTTGCCCGATAGCAAGCTCAGATTTACCAAGCTCGAACAGCGCTTCCTTGTACTTCGGGTTCTCCGCCACGGCGGCGCGAAAATGTTCGAGGGCTGCGGCGGGTTCGTTCTCCTTGCGCAGGATCTGGCCCAGCATGCAGTTCGAGACCGGATCCTTCGGATAACTAGCCAGCTCCTGCTCAAACTGTTGCTTGGCGAGATCCACCTTGCCTTGCTTCCAATAGATCAGGCCCAGGCCGGAATGCACGCCCAAGAATTTCGGGTCCACCTTTTCGGCGGCTTCGTATTCGGCTTGGGCGTCGGCATCGCGCTGCATCTTGTCATACGCCATGCCCATCATGACGTGCGCCTCGGGCGCGTTCGGATTGATGGCCATGATCCGGGCGAACACCTCCGCCGCGCCGTGGTAGTTCTTACTCCGCAGATAGGCGTTGCCTAACATGTTGAGCGTCTGTAAATCGCTCGGGTTGGCGAGGCTCGCGCGCTCCAGGTAGTCGGCCGCCTCGGGATAGCGGTCGAGGGCGAATAGCGTTAGTCCTGCGAGATCCAACGATTGAAAGCTGGGAGTCGATTTCGCGAACCATTCGAGCAGCGGAAGCGCTTCCTGATACCGCGCGGCGCGGAAGTATGCAATTCCGAGATTTCGTTTCGTGACCGCGTCGTCAGGTTTGATCTTGAGCGCGCGATCGTACATGGCAATGGCCTCCGCTTCCTTGCCTTCTCGCGCCAGCGCAATCGCAAGATCGTTCAGAATCTCGAGCGATTTCGGCTGTAAGACGAGCGCCTGCCGGAACGCCTTTTCTGCGTCGGTGTTGTTGCCGCTCTGCAAGGCTTGCGAACCTTCAACAAGCAAGGTTTGAAGATCCTGCGCACAAACCGGATGGGTGAGCGGAAGCAGGAAGAAAAAGGCCGCCCATGCATGAGCGGCCCTGGTGACTACCGAACGCACAAGCTAGAAGTATAGCTTGGCGCCGATTTGCACATTGCGTGGGTCATGCGCGGCGAGAACTTGCCCGAAGTTAGACGAATTGAGGTTGTTGCTAATGCCCGGGCTGCCATTGAAGTAACTGGCGAAGCTAGTGTGATTGAACGCATTGAAGGCTTCAAGACGAAGTTGCAGATGCGCGTGCTCGCCGAAGCTAATATTCTTCATCAGCGTCATGTCCCAGATCTGCATTCCGGGACCCAGGATCGGTGCAATGCCGGACGATCCGAAGTGACCGACGGCCGGAGCGAAGGAATTGGTGCTGAACCATTGCGCGATGGTCTTTGGATAATTGATTGGCGAGACTGCATCCGGAAGGATCAAGCCAACGCCGGAATATCCGGCCGCGGTGAGACCGATTCCACCCGGATACGTGCCTGCCGCACAGCCGCCCGCGACGGCTACACATTGAAACGGGTCGGTGCCCTGGAAGATATTGATCGATTGGCCGCTTTCGATGGTCGTGATGCCGGAAAGTTCCCACCCGCCCAACACGTGGCCGGCAAAGCCTCGTTGATCTTTGAAGATCGGGAGTTGCCAAACATAATTCGCGACGAAAATGTATGGAGTATTGAGCGTCGACGGCCCGTAGTTCGCCGCAAAGTCATAAGAATCTTGAGGTCCCTGGCCGCGATCAACCGGCATATCGGTCAGGCTCTTCGACCAGGTGAAGGCGAGGCCGGCGGTCAGGGAATTGGTGAACCGCTCGTTCATCGTGAACTGCAGCGAATGGTAGTTGCTGTCGTATTCGGGGACCCGCGAATCGATGGCGCCGTATCCAAGGTAAGGACGGATCGCATTCACATCAACTGTCGGGTTCGCCTGGCGTACGGCGAGAGTCGGCTGATTTAAATCTACATCGCCGAGCAAGTGCGTGCCCTTGGTTCCCACATAGGCGATTTCGACCGTTGTGTTGCGGACGATCTCACGCTGGATGGAGAAGTTCCAATCCTGATAGTTCGGCACTTTGAATGTGGGAGTACCGGTGGCGACCAAGTGCGCTGGCCCGAGGGATGGACCGGCAACTACGCCCGCCGTGGGGTAATCAAAAATGTTCAGGCTGGAGGTTGAGTTGTTATTGATTGTGGCGGTCTGGACCAAAGGAGGGTTCGTAAATGCATTCTGTTCCCAGATGCCATTCAGGGTGCGGTCGTAAAAGATGCCATAACCGCCGCGAATCGAAGTCTTTCCATCGCCGATCGGGTCCCAAGCGAAGCCGAAGCGTGGTCCGAAATTATTAGTCGAATTCGGATTTACTTCCGAGCCATAGGGCGAGCAGGAAACATCGGGGCTGATCGCTTGTGCCTTGGTGCAAGCGCCGCCGGTCGGGAAAATCAAGCCATTCGCGTAAATTGCCGGATAGAGCGCCTGGCCTGCTACGAAGTTACCCGATGAATTGATCGCCGGAGCAGCGGCCGGATTGTACAGCAATGGATCGAAGTTATCCATTGTATCTCGGACGTCTGTGGGAGCAGGGAAAAAGCTGTAGCGTAGTCCGAGATTCAGCGTGAAGTGAGGACTTACTTTCCAGTCGTCCTGCAGATAGCCTTCGATATTGAAATAGTGCAGGTTCGGGACTGTGTCGGTATTGGGCTGGGTGTAATAGTCGGCTTGACCGAGCAGGAAATTCGCGAAATCCGGATTGCCGTTCGCGCCCGAGAACGCGAAAGTGGCGGCGCCCGAAGACGCATTTTCTGTTTTCTTCATCCATTGAATGCTGAACCCGGCGCGAAACGTGTGATTTCCTTCGGTAACCGAAAAGTTATCGAAGATGTTCTGGTCGACGTTGCGCTCGAAATACGGCGCGCTGCCGTTTGCTAAACCCGTGATGCCGCTGGTTACGAAGGTGACGTTGGGCGCGCGGCCGTACGGGTCCTGGTACGGCGTCGCATTGGTGAGCTGAGAAGTGAAGGAGGAAGAGTTGGCGATGCCGTTAAGCACTGAATTGATGCCGCCCCAACTGTAAGCGTATTCCAGTTCATTGACAACCTTGGGACTGATGGTCCACGTCAGATTGCCGACCGCGTTCTTTCCAGGAGCATCGAGGGAAACCGTCTCTACACCCGGGTAATTATTCCCGCCCCACAATCCGAACGGCTGGTTCTCCGGCACGTCGTCTCGCATCACGCGTCCGAAAAAATGAACTTTATCGCTAATATTCTGATCGACACGGACGATGTCCTGCCGGAAATTATTCAGTTGGCTGTAATTTAGAGTTAGTGTATCGGGGCCACTATTCGCCGGATTCTTGGCAAAGATAGTGTTCAGATACGCTTTTGCATCCTGGCTATAACAGGCTGGACTGATAGTGTAAGTGCCTCCGGAAGCAGTTACACAGCCCGCGGGGGCGACCGGAATGGGGCTGGTGAATGTGCCAGAGAGCTCGGCGGCTGTGGGCACGGTCAGAGTGGTCGTATTGGGAGTGCTCGATTTCCTCCACTCCTCGGACCAGAAGAAGTATGTCTTTGAAACCTGCCGCTTGTAGAGTTTTGGAATGAAGGCCGGCCCTCCGATGGTAAAGCCAAAGTCGTTGTAACGTTCGATGGGCGTCGGTTGAGAGGCTGCGTTTCCGAAAAAGCTGTTGGCGTTGAAGTAGTTATTGCGAACAAATTCGTAGGCGTCGCCATGAAATTGGTTGGTTCCGGACTTCGTCGCGACTAGAATTTGGCCGCCGCCACTGCGGCCGTATTGTGCGTCATACGAGCTGCGCTCCAGCGTAAATTCCTGAATCGCATCGATGCTCGGGACGTTGAGAAGCGTGGCGTTCGAGCCGCTATCGTTGATATCGGCGCCGTCCACGGTCCAGTTGTTTGCGGCGGGACGAGCTCCGTTGATAGCGATAGCGGTGTTGTTTGCCAAACCGAAGCCCACTTCGTCCGGCAATTGCCCCGCCACGCCAGGCTGCAAGAGCACGAGTTGCTCGAAGTTGCGGTTGTTCAACGCCAGCTCGCGGACCTGTGTGCCGGTCACGGTTCCGGACTGCTCGGCCGTAGTGGTCTGAATCGGCGTTGTCGTTTCCTCCACCGTTACGGTTTGAGATACTTCGCCGGTCTTGAGTTGCGCATCGAGCGTGTGCTTCTGAGCTACCAGCAGCACCACCTTCGGAGCCGCGAAGGTGGAAAAGCCCGCCTGTTTGATCGTAACCGTATAATCGCCCGGTTGCAGATTCGTGACCGAGTAGTTGCCACTCGCATCTGTCGAAACCGTCCGCACGTCGGTGTTAGTTTCATTGCTATGAATGGTAACCGTGGCGCCGGGTACCACGGCGCCCGTCGGATCAGTGACTGTACCGGTGAGCGTCGCAGCGAGTTCCTGCGCGTGGCCTATGTTGGAAAGGAATGTTGCGGCAAGCAGCAACATCGGGAAAAAAACGAGTCTGCGTCTCATAGCAGAGACCTCCCTGAAAGCGTTGCCTTAATTTTAGGACAAGCGATTCGAGAGCGTGTCGCTTTTCGAGATGCCGGAGCCTTCGTGGATGGTGACCAACCGGTTCGCAGCCACGTTCTGGATGCGCTCCGTCGCGCCGTTCGGCCAGCGAATCTCCAAATCCGCCGACTGCACTGTGCCGAGTCCGAAGTGCAGCCGCAGATCGTTCGCCGAATAGAAACTGGCTTGACTCAAGACTTCTTGGGCTTGCACCTTGCCGCCATAATGTACCGTAACTCGCGCACCGATCGCGCTGCGGTTCGACTTTACACCAATGAGCTTCACCTTCAACCAGTGGTTAGCACCGGTGACATCGTTACGCAACAGAGAAGGAGGCTCATTCAGGTTCATGACCAGGATGTCGATATCGCCGTCGTTATCGAAATCGCCGAAAGCACAGCCCCGGCTGGCGTGCGCGGCCGCAATGCCGGGACCGGCCTGATCCAGTAATTCCTCAAACTTCCCATTGCGTAAGTTGCGGAAAACAATTCTCGGACTCTTAAACGGGGAATTCGGCAACGCCTTCTCAATCTCCGGGTAAACGCTACCGGTTACCCAGAAGAGATCCGGATAGCCGTCGTTATCCAAATCATAGATGCCCGCGCCCCAACTGATAAACCTCGTTTCAACGCCCAATCCCGCCGAGTTAGTCACATCTTCGAAGTTCCCCTTGCCGTCGTTCTTATACAGCACGGCGGTGTCATCGGCGAAGTGTGTTTTCAGAATGTCGAGGCTGCCGTCCAGATTGTAATCGGAGATGCCGAGACCCATGCCGGCCTGCTCCATGCCGTCTTCGTTCAATGCCACGCCCGTCTCCAGGCCAACTTCGGTGAACGTGCCGTCGTGGTTGTTCTTGAAGAGAAAACTTGGCGTCGAGTCGCAGGCGACGTAGATATCCGGCCAACCATCGTTGTCGAAATCGGCCGCCACTGTCGTCATGCAGTAACTGCCTTTCGATTTGGCGACTCCCGATTTGACGCTTATGTCTGTAAATGTTCCATCGCCATTGTTGTGATAGAGCGCAACAAACCCCGGCGGCAGCCCGCGTGGGCCACAATTCACCGGGATCCCTTTCCAGTTGCAGTTTGCGTTTTGGCCCGGCTTCGGAATCTTCGCCTTTTCGAACTCGAGATAATTCGAGACGCACAGATCCAGGTGGCCGTCGCGGTCATAGTCGACGAACGTGCAGCCCGAGCCCCAGCGCGTCTGCGGATTTAACAAACCTGCTTTCTCAGTGACGTCAGTGAAAGTTCCGTCGCCGTTATTTTTGTAAAGGACGTTCTGCCCAAAGTAAGTGATGAACAGATCATCAAAGCCATCATTATTGTAATCGCCGACTGCCACGCCCGATGCCCATCCTGTTCGGACCAGGCCTGCTTTTTCGGTCACGTCGCTAAACGTTCCGTCGCGATTGTTGTGATACAGCCGGTTCGTCGTGCCTGGCGGAGCGCCTTCGAATCGCGTCCCGCTCAACAGAAAGACATCCAGCCAGCCGTCCTGATCGTAATCGAAAAAAGCGCACCCGCAGCCGACGGTTTCGAGAATATAAGTCTTGTGATCTTCCGGGCCGTAAATCAACGGCGCGGTGAGATTGGCTTGCGCCGCGATGTCGGTAAAGCAGGCATGAAAAGGCAGGCCCGAAGGCTTGCCTCTAGGCTGCGCCTTGACGCCGCGCGAGGATACGCCTTGACCAAATGTACGCACGAGAGGCAGACTCAGGAGTCCGCCGAGCAGCGTTCGTCTGGTGATGCGGCGGAAGTTCATCTCGCCTGTGCTGCGGCCGTTACCTTGAACGTGCCCGCGATTAGGGCTTGCGCCTCCTCCTGGATGCGCCGCAGGTGTTCCTGGCCGAGGAAACTCTCGGCATAAATCTTGTAGACGTTCTCGGTGCCTGATGGCCGGGCCGCAAACCAGCCATTCTTGGTGATCACCTTCAGGCCGCCGATCGGCGCGCCATTGGCGGGTGCCGCAGTCAGCATCGCTTCTATTTTTTCACCGGCGAGCTGCTCCGCCGCGACCTGCTGGGGCGACAGCTTTGCCAGAATTGCTTTCTCATCCGGATTGGCCGGCGCATCAATGCGCTCATAGACGGGATCGCCGAATTTTGTGGTCAGTTCACGGTACAGCTCTCCGGGGTCGCGCCCGGTCTTGGCCGTGATCTCGGCAGAGAGCAGGCCCAAGATCAAGCCGTCCTTATCCGTACTCCAAGCCGAACCGTCTCTGCGCAGGAAAGAAGCGCCCGCGCTCTCTTCGCCGCCGAAACCCAGCGAGCCATCAAGCAATCCATCCACAAACCATTTGAATCCGACCGGTACCTCGACCAGGCGGCGACCCAGATCGGCGGCCACACGATCGATAATGCTGCTACTCACAAGTGTTTTGCCAACGCCTGCGTCGCGCCTCCATTGCGGCCGGTTGCGGAAGAGATAATCGATCGCGACCGCCAGATAGTGATTGGGATTCAACAGACCGGCGCTACGGGTCACGATGCCGTGGCGGTCGGCATCGGTATCGCAGGCGAACGCAACATCGAAGCGGTCTTTCAGCGCGATCAGGCTGGCCATCGCGTAAGGTGACGAGCAGTCCATACGGATTTTGCCGTCCCAATCGAGAGTCATGAAGCGGAAGGTAGGATCCACTTCTTTGTTCACAACGGTGAGTTTGAGGCCGTAGTGTTCCGCGATGCGTGGCCAATAGGCGACACTTGCGCCGCCGAGCGGATCGACCCCGAGATTCAAACCCGCGCTCTTGACGGCCTCCAGATCGATAACCGACCAGAGATCGTTTACATACTCGGACAGAAAATCGTAATGGCGCGTGGTCGCGGCCTTGCGGGCAGCGTGATAGGGCATGCGAGCCACGTCCTTCAAGCCGGCAGCGAGCAGCTCATTCGCACGATTCTCAATCCACTTCGTGGCGCTGGTATCGGCCGGCCCTCCGGATGGCGGATTATATTTGAAGCCGCCGTCATCCGGCGGATTATGCGAAGGCGTGATGACAATACCGTCGGCGAGGGCATGCGTATGCGTGCGGTTGTACTGCAGAATCGCGTGTGAGAGCGACGGAGTTGGCGTGTAGCCGCCGCCCTGGTCGATCATCGTTTCGACATTATTCGCCGCCAGCACTTCCAGTGCGGTTGCGAACGCTGGTTCGGAGAGCGCGTGGCTATCGATTGCAAGGAACAGCGGGCCACTTGTGCCTTGGTCCCGGCGGTAATGGCAGATGGCCTGCGTGATAGCAAGGATGTGGTTCTCATTGAACGAGAAATAAAATGAGGAACCGCGATGGCCGGAGGTGCCGAATGACACGCGATGCGTTTTTTCGGCTAAGTCTGGACGAAAGGCATAGTAATCGGTGATGAGACGCGGAACATTGACCAGCAGGTCAGGTTCCGCGGGCTTGCCCGCGCGGGGGTTGATGGCCATATCAGCTCTCCTTATCTCGGACCGGGGTGAAGGCGGCCGAAGCGCCCACCCAGTCCAAATTCTTGTTGAAATCGACGCCCATCATCTTGCCGCGGCCCGTGCGTATCACTGTCGTGACGGGCTTCAACTCGCCATCCCAGATATACATGATCCGGGTTTCCACCTTTGTCATACCCCTGGGCGTATCCACTGTAGCGACGAAGTCCATCTTGCGTTGCAGAATAAAATCGCGGCGTTGAGCCTGGGGAATGGCTTCGATCTCTTCGCGGCTGGGGCCGATCTTTACTCCGAGCCCAGCAAACGAGTACAGCGGCTTCAGAACGTAATTCTCCAGGTCGCCCGGAAGCCGCTGGAGGTCGCTCAGGAAATGAGTCTCGGGAACGCTGGGATGGTCAAACCATGGCAATGAGAACTTACTCAGGCGGAAAAACCAATTGGGATACCCCGCCCATTCCACGTCCAGATCGTCGCTGAACTGAAAGTCCGCTTGGATATTCTTGCGAATGACCTCATCGACAATCACCCGGTTGTAAATGCGCTTAATTTCGACGTCCTGGAGATACAGTTTGCGGCCGCGCTTCTTCACCTCACTGATACAGGCAATCTTGATGCCGAGCATCTTCTGCGTCAGAAGAAAGTCTGCCAGCGTCTTCTGCCCGTAAGGCTCAATCTCGAGCAAAATTACCTGTTCCGGCGCGTGTCCGCCTAATATTACACGCGCCAGTAACTCCCGATAGCTCTTCTTAGTCAAGCCACCGATAAATGTAGTCAGCTCTTCCCCTGTTATCTCGTTCAACCGATAGCTACGCTGATACCCTTCCGCGAGTGCAGGTTGAAATGCATAGAGCGAAGGGAAACCCTGAATCTCCACCAGTTTGGGTTCCAGTCTCCCGTCGGCGAGACGCACCAGCCCAAAATCGGCCTGCACGAAGAGCGGGTGCTCCGCTTCGTTCGGCACCTTAAACTGCGCCGGAATGCTTGCTTCGGAAGCGGCGCGATACTGCGTGTTCTGCGCGAGCTGGCCATACAGCTCGCGGCCGTAGCGCACCATTTTGTCGAGTAGCTCGTGGGGGAGAAAGACGGGCGTCTCGCTGCAACGGAACCCAACATGAGTGCCCGATGTCTCATCGATGCCACGCAGGAAGCCGGCGTAAAGCTCAGGCGTCCAATGCTGATTGAATCGGCTTCGGAGCTCGGGTATCACGCGCCGCTGCGTCTAAACCAGGAAACGGCCGTTGGACATGATGGGGCGATCGTCGGCCCAAATATCGAAGTTTCTGCCGACGACGTCGATATGAGTACAAGACGTCCACTGCGCCCCGGTGTGCGCTCCATAAGGATCTCCAAACGCCATGTGCACACCGGGTATTTTTTCATCCTGCAGGATATTGCCCACCACGTTGTGCAGCGCGAGATTGGTGCCGATAGCAAATTCGCCGACGCGATCGCTGTTTTCATCCCGATGAGTGTAGTTCCAGAACTCCTGCTGAAGTTCTTCATTTTCGCTGTGGGCTTCCACCAGACGGTTATGCCTCACTTTGAGAGTAAGCGGGGTCTTCTGGATATCGCCGAACTTGGCGCATAAGTAATCGCCGACCACGCCATCCACCACGAAAGTGCCATTTACTTCTAAAGGCGAGGTGAAGGTTTCACCACCTGGAAGATTGCCCCACTTTTCGGGGCTGATGATGCCGCTGGTTTTGATCCACTTATACTCGGGAGTAAGCTGAGCGGTTACGTCGGTTCCGGCCGGAGTTACAGCCCTCACAATCTGCGCTTTGTTGACTATGTTCATCACACGCAAGGTCAGATCGTCAACTTTGTTGAAATCGGCCCGCATGCCCTCCAGCATGATCTTTTTTTCGATGTTGACCATATGCGCATGCCGGATCTTCTTGCGGTTGACCACTTCGCACATCTGCATGCGGGTCCGCAGCTCATTGGCTTGAGCCTGCACGGCGAAGATGCTGACCTGGCTCGATTCGAGATCGCGCAGAATACTTTCGGGCATGTCCGTAAGCGGACGATGCTCCATCTCTTCGAGCACGAAAGTGCGGTATGAGCATCCGCAGGCATCGAGTTCAGAGATGAGGCTGGCCGCAATTTCCTCGCAGGCCCAGTCGGTAATCACGGTGACTTTCTCATGCGGCTGAATGTTTAGGCAGACGAACACCGCATTGTGCGCTCCCGGTTTGAGTTCGGGGTCGAAAGGCTCGTTGTGCAGATCGGCAATCATTGCGCGCTGGCAGCGCCCACCGGTTCTCGGGTGAGGCCTGCCTCCGTTTCGTACACGATGTAATCCATTACTTTCGTCAGGTCTCCTGTTTCATGAAAGATTCGCAGTTGGCGGTCGGCGCCGGTGCCGTGCTCAAGAATGCGGTGAATGTAATTGATTTCCTGCCTGGAGCCGAGCTCGTCCACGACATCATCTACGAAATCCAGGAACTCATAAATAAGATCCCTGACAGGCACTTCCTGTTGCTTCCCGAAGTCGATGATTTTGCCATCGATGCCGTAGCGCGCAGCACGCCACTTGTTTTCCATAATCAACGCACGCCGGTACAGCCGAAACCCTTGATTGGCGGCGTGAAGCTTATATAGCTTTGCCACCGTTGCCTGAATGAGCGCAGTAATTGCAATAGTCTCATCGGCACGCAGGGGCACATCGCAGATGCGAAATTCAAGAGTGGGGAAATTGGGATGCGGCCGGATGTCCCACCAGATCTTCTTGGCGTTGTCGATGCAGTTGGTCTTGACCAGAAGATTTACGAAGCTCTCGTATTCACCCCAGCTAGGGAAATAGTCCGGGATGTTGGTCCGCGGAAATTTGTCAAAGACCTTACAGCGATATGATTTCAGGCCGGTGTCCATGCCCAACCAAAACGGCGAATTGGTGGAGAGCGCCAGAATGTGCGGAAGAAAATACCGCGCGGCGTTCATCAGGTGGATTTGATCCTCCCGGTTCTCAACGCCGATATGGACATGGAGGCCAAAAATCAGGTTGGCACGCGCCACCATTTTGAGATCCTGCACGATGATGGCGTATCGCTCGTCAGGGTAGATATCCTGCTTGCGCCAATCGGCGAAGGGGTGGGTAGCGGCGGAGGCGAGTCGAAGCCCATTCTGTTTCGCCAGATCGACGATCTGCGAGCGCAGGCACTTGAGTTCGTCCGCCGCTTCCTTGATGTCTTTGCAGATGCCGGTACCAACCTCAACGACGGACTGGTGCATCTCGGCTTTGACTGCTTCCTTGAGAAGCATCTTTCCCTTGGAGATGATCTCGGAATCGATGTGGGAGCGCAGATCTCGGGTTTCGGGATCGATGGTCTGGTATTCTTCCTCAATCCCAATAGTCAGGCTCGGTCTCATACTTCCATCCTCTTATAGAGCGAGAACGGCCATGCGGTGCTAGCTGGATGCCGCACTGGTTCTGGCTGGATCGCCCATCAGAAAATGGCTCCAGCGATAGTGCGCCTGAGGCTCCTCGTCGCTTTGCGCTTTGCGAATAGCAAATTGAGCGACGTGTTCCACCACCCAATCGAAATTCGCCTGCCCGACAGAATGGACGTCGGCGTCGGGCGCTGGATTTAGAAAATCAATAGCGAAGGGAATACCTCCCTCCACCGCAAACTCAACCGTGTTGAAGTCATAGCCCAAAGCGCGGCACAGCGTGAGCGCATCCTTGACAACCCGATCGTACAGCGCTTGCGAACTGGCGGTGCTGTCCTTGACGTAGCGCAGGTGGTGCGGCTGTTTCGGGTCATACTTCATGACCCGGACTTCTTCCTGGCCGACGACATAGCAACGGAAGTACTCGTCGAATTCAACTGCGGACTGCAGAGTCATGCAGATGGCGCCGGTCTGATCGTAAGCCGCGAAAAACTCATCGGGAGAGTGCACCTTGTAGACGTTCTTCCAACCGCCGCCGCTGAACGGCTTTAGGAAGGCCGGAAATCCGATGTAATCGAAAGCCTCTTCCCAGTTCAGCGGAAATTGCAGGTTGCGCATGGATTCTACCGTCGTACCAGGCGGGTGCGCCTTGTGCGGCAACACCACGGTTTTCGGCACTGCGACTCCCAATTTGCTCGCCAAGGCGTAATTGAAGAACTTGTCATCCGCACTCCACCAGAATGGATTGTTGATGACGGTGGTACCGGTGAGGACAGCGTTCTTCAGGTAAGCACGATAGAACTCGATGTCGTGGGAGATGCGATCGATAATCACGCGATAGCCGCTCGGGTCGGCCATCTTGACGGCTCCGATGCGGATATGGTCAGCGGTCACATCAGGGACCTTCTTGCTATTGATTCGCTCTACCAGCGCGGACGGGAAGGTATTCTCCATCCCATAAAGAATTCCGATCTTCGGCATTTTCACCTCTGTAGAAGCAAGATCATACAGCCAAATTCATCAGCGCTTACGGAGTGGCGCGGCAACATAATCTCGCCCTTCGCGTTACGATGAGCGTACAGGGCGGCTTCGCTTTAGCGCGTTGGTGCCTGTTGTGCGCGTTCATGAGAAGAATTTTACCGCCATGCGCTGCCAAAGGGGCCAATCGTGTTCCTGACCGCCCGTCCAGACATCGAGCCAATGCGGAATGCCTTTTGTCCCCAAGATGTGCGCCATGCGGAAGTTTTCGCCGAGACAGATGTCGTGGTCGCCGGCTGCCAGGATGAGTTTCAGCTTCTGGTAGCGTTCCAAGAACCAGGGGTCGTTCATGTTCGGAATATAGTCGACCGGATTGTTGAAGTAGAAATCCGAATCGTAGTAGCCGTCCATGAACGATTTCATGTCGAATGACCCGCTCATGGCGACGCAGCCCGACGTCATGTCCGGATGTTTCATGGCGAAATTGAACGCGTGATAAGCGCCGAAGCTGCAGCCGGTCGTGCAGATCTGGCCAGCGCCGTTCACACCCCGTATCAGCGGAAAAACTTCATAAATGATGTAGGTTTCGTAGGCGTTGTGGCGCGCCACACGATCGTGCGGGTGAATGCCGCGGTTGTACCAGCTCGACGAATCGATGCTGTCGACACAGAAGAATTGAAAATTGCCGGCCTCGATTTTTTGCCAGACCGCGTGGATCATTCCGCGATCCTCGTATTCGAAGAAGCGACCTTGCGAGCTCGGGAATACGAGCACGGGCATTCCAGCGTGGCCGTAAGCCAGCAGCTCCATGTTCCGGCCCAGGCGGGTACTGTACCAGTTGTGATAATCGCGGCGCATTTGTCAATTGAGCCCCGGATGGTCACAAATCCAGAGCCGTTCTCATCTTACTCTCGCGGTGTAAACGTTCGCGGGCGACGCCTGAATGCAATCCGTCCAACGGGTCTAAGTGGTGCCCGGGGCGGGACTTGAACCCGCACTCGCCTTACGGCGAAAAGGATTTTAAGTCCTTTGCGTCTGCCAGTTTCGCCACCCGGGCACATGCGAGCGGCTTCCGCTCCTGTAGTGTAGCGAAACGATACGAGCGGCTGGACGGCTAATTCATTGCCACGCTCTTGAATGTCTGCACGCCTCCGCCCGGGGCGAGCGCCAGTAATAGCTGATCCTTCCGCTGTTCAAGGTGGTGTGCTTCCGATTTATCGATCAGTACCACCTGAACGTCCGGGCGGCCGAAGATTGGTCCGATCCGCAAATTGCCCAGATCGACCACGTCAAAGCCTTTTAGCAGGAAGACGGAATACTCCGGCGTTCGGTTGTCCGGATTAACCAGCAGAATACGGCTGTGAGGCGGCATTCCGGGGAGATATTGATCGATCGCCGCATAGATCGCGGCCGCTCGCCGGCCATTTTGCGCCATCAACTCGGCCTTCTGGCGGTCCGCGTAGATCTGCCCGCAAACCAGTAACCCGGCTGCAGACACAGCCGCAAGCCTGCCCCATAGGCCTTGATGCCAAAGTCCTCCGAACCCTATTGCCAATGCCAAAGCCAGGAACGGAATGGCATTGTACAGGTACAATTCGCTGACATGCATCAGCAGATAGGCCGGGAAGAGGGATGCAATCGCGGCTGCCACAAGCCACAGAGCGAGCGCCCTGCGGCCAGAAACCGCGACCCCAACGAGCATCACGCTAACGATCGATATCCACCCCACTGCCTCTAGAACCAGCTCCGGGGTCCGATGCATCGCTATAGCAACGGCGCCGTTCACGGTCGACATAGGCCCGAACGCCGCCAGGCTGAATTCTGCCAGATTGCGCAGTATATTTAGGCCCACGTGAATCTGATAGCTGCCGGATTGCGAAATTGCGCCGCCCGCGTGAAGCCGTGCAACGCCGTAGAACAAAGTGGCGGCGCCGTACGGGAAAGAAAAAGTGACCGCTGTCTTTAGGCGTGCATTCCACGCCCGATCTTCAAACGCAATCGCGCCTATCAAGAGAAGCGCCACGAGCAAAAATCCAAGCGCTGTCTCTTTGAAAAAGAGACTGATTGTATAAGCAACCACGCTCAGCAGGAGCCAACGCTTCCAAGTGGGCCCGGCGCGCTCGAGTCCTCTATCGCGCCAAAGAAAATACAGGAATAGCATGCTCAGGCCGCCGAAAAAAGCGCTGGCACTTTGCGAGAGCGTGTCATTGCCGACCACCGCTGGAGCGCCCACCTGCGCAACCAGCATGAACAGGCAGGCGGTCCAATTTTCGAACGGCCTTAAACCCAATCGCCGGCCGGCCGCCAATACGACGCAACACAGACCGGCGTGCGCTCCTAAGGATAAGAGATGGATGGGCAGCGTCTCAAACCGGAAATGCTGCTGAATCAGGGTCAGAATGATAGCTTCGAGCGGTCGATAAGCCTGTGCTGCTGCTCCCCGGGTCGCGAAGTAGTCGAATAGGTGCCTGGGCGGCGCATTGAAAAAGAAGAGCAGATCGTCCGAGAAGTAGCCCGCACACAAACCTGGCCAGTACAGCACCAGGGAAGCAGCAAACAGGAGAGCCCAGGTTGCGAGAACTGTCGTGACCCGATTCTTGCCACGAAGCAGCCCGCCTCCCGCCACAGTCGTAGCTTCGGGTCTGGTCCCTGTCCTCACATACGCTCCATCGTCGCTTTGGCCGGGTAGCATTAGGCTGCAGCTTCATTTCACTACACCAGAAAAGCCGAACCGAAACCGGCTTTTCGTCGCCTGGGACTCGTCAGGAGGCCGTTCCATGCGGGTTCCAGCGCCCGCGCACGCAAAAACGCACAAAAAACCGAGGGTTTTTTGCTGTTTTCGCTTTACAACTGCATTGCGCTCCCTTATTATCAAGTTGACCAGGGAAGAGTCCAAACATTTTTGCATCGTTTTGTTCGCGCGAGTGGGGACAGGTGCAATGCCAAAACGGGGACTCTTTCCGACCAATCCACAACCCAAGGGAGATTTAGATGCCTGCAGAGATGAAGCGCATGACGCAGACCGCAATTGTCAGAGAACTCGCGGAAACCACCGGAGTCAATAACAAGGTTGCAAAACACTTCATGGATTCGCTCGCCGAACTCGCGGTGCGCGAAACAAAGAAGAATGGGGTTTTCATCCTTCCCGGAATCGGTCGGCTTGTGCGTGCGGAGCGTAAAGCCCGCGTGGGCCGCAATCCGGCGACTGGCGAGGCCATCAAAATACCTGCCAAAAAAGTCGTGAAGTTCCGGTTGGCTAAATCGGTGAAGGACGCGATCGTTCCTCCCAAGAAGGTTGCCAGCAAGTAGCCGGGTCTCCCGCCGCTAAGCGTAAGAACCCCGCACTCGCGGCGGGGTTTTCATGCTCGCGACGAGTGCTCTATTTGATTTGCTTGTTGTCTTCCTTCGATTCCGCAGGTTCTTCGTCGGTTTTTACAGCGCCTTTAAAGTTGCGAATACCCTGGCCTAAACCTTTCGCAAGTTCAGGAATTTTCTTCCCGCCGAACAACACCACGAACACAAGAAGAACCACCAACATGTCCATGGGACTGTTGAACATCAGCAGCGCCAGCATGCCGAGACTTACCACCGGGCCTCCTTGTCTGGGACGACGCTTTCATTGTAGAACGTGTCAAGTGCCGTCATAGCGGCGGCAAGACGGCCACGCTCCGTCATCGCTGGAACGCTGCGCCCACTACACGAAACAGAATGCTCAATATGATCAGCGGCAAAATGATCGCAAACGCCTTTCCCTTGCTCACTCGGAAAGCATTGCTGAATATCAGAACCATCATCACAATCCACCAGATCTCGAAAACTGAGAAGTAGCCAAGCAGCGCCACCGCGTATTTGTTGCTGCCTTCCGGCATAAAAATGTCCAATCCAAGCGCAGGCCGCAATTCCGCCATCGTCGATACTTCTCCCTTCAGCTTCAATATGGCGAATCCGGCAAGGCCTCCTAGCAACGAAATCAATGAACAGCCCGCCAGCAGGTTGAACAGCCACAGAAACTTTGCGTTCACGCTCAGCGCCGAGCACATGGCAAAAAGTATGAGCCCACTCACCGCCCAGATCGCCGCAAGCCATACCGGCATCAAGAACGCAATGATTCGTTGCATCATCATGCCGATTTCCATGCCTTTTTGATACTGCTCTGGCGGCGTGTTCGCGGGCGGCGGAGTGATCTCCAAGACATGTTGGATCATGGGCAGAGTCAAATAATAGGTGACGAGTGAAATCGCCCCGACCACGATCAGCGGTCCCAGCCAAAACCATTTCCGGAACACGTATTTCGCCGCGCCCGCAGGGTCGATCAGGAAGCTGCCCATCCCCACTAAGTCGCTGCCGAAACTCTCGGGCGGTTCAGTGGGCAATTCCGGTACTATCGTCGCCATTCGATATCTCCTGTTAGAAGGTCGCTCCGCATTATACCTGTATGCCCTGCCGCTCACATCTCGCAGTGGCATCCAGGTACGCTGAAATCTGAACATGGCGAGACTAATCTTGATCGTTCTTCTCTTTGCGCTGGGCGCCTGCACGCGTAAACCCGAACCAGCTCAGATTCAGCGCCATTACGCCCTCACCGGGCGAGTCCTCGCGCTCAATGCGAAGGATCAAACCGCCACTGTGGACGCCGCCGCCATCCCCAACTTCATGGAGGCCATGACCATGGAATATCCGATCAAATCCAAGGCGGATTTCGAGAAGCTCCACGTGGGCGACAAGATTACGGCCACCGTGAATGCGTCCTCCGATGGCCTTTACGATCTCTCGAACGTGCAGCGGCAGAGCCCAGGAAGCGCTCAAACCGGCAACGGAAATCACTGAGGAGGCCGTTAATTAGACGTGAACAAGATGCGGAACCTCGCTCCGCACCTTTGCTACGTCCATCACCATCACCACGACCGCGATCCACAACAGATCGGCCATCAACAGGTGAATCAGTTGCATCCAGACCGGCGCTAGCAGAGTCAGATTTACCGCCCCGGCCGCCAATTGCAACAACGTCAGCGTAAGGACCCGCGCCGCCGCTTGCCTTCCTCCCTCGCTATCGCTTGTACGCAGCAAGGTTGTCGTTATCCAGATGATGTAAGCGGCTCCCCCCACCGCGATGAACGGGTGAATCAGGCGCAAGCGCAGCAACAAGCTGGAGGCGCTCGAAAAATCCCGTTGCATACCCGCTGCAAGCGAGGATGCCGGAAATAGCGTATCCCCGAGAGCCGCTACCGCGCCCGTGATACTCACCGCGATCACCACCACGGCCGCGCCCCATAACCGTTGCGAAATGCCTGCCCATGGTACGCGCTCGTTTTGCGTATACGCCAGCCACGCTGTGATAGTGAGTGCGCCCAACAATAACATTGTGTTAGTCAAATGCGCGGATAGATACAACGCGCGTCCCGCCGACTGATCTCGCGCGACATAGCGAAGCAGCACCAACCCCGCGCCCAGAAGCGCCTCCACTAACAGGAATACGAGCGACAGAATCGAAAACAGGCGTACCGCATGCCGCCGCGGAAACGATAGAAAAGCCCAAACACACAGCCCGATCACCGCGATCGAATCCAGGCTCGTCATCAAACGATGAGTAAACTCGATCGCCATGGGGGCGGCCATATTGCGCGGAATCACCTGGCCGTTGCAGAACGGCCAATGTGCTCCGCATCCGTCGCCCGAAAACGAAGCCCGCACGTATGCGCCCCAAAGGATGACGGGGAGGTTGTACGCCAACACCAGCCAGGCGAACACACTGAAGGCCCGGCGTGACTGCCGATTCGTCCAATCCATTTACTTCCTGCTGTTCCGCAGCATCGCAACCTTCAAAATCGCCGCCACGCTGCACACTTCCGTGATGCGGCCGTCCATGACCATCGAGACAGCCTCCTCGAACGCATGCCACTCGACTGTG